>Ga0209930_1000175_pt1 | contig 238541 bp, 256 predicted proteins | sample ThiBiot_500_biof_2_FD_183948 | JGI IMG/M metagenome (GOLD analysis project Ga0209930, IMG submission 183948) | Wastewater bioreactor microbial communities from Cape Town, South Africa - Thiocy_cont_500_biof (SPAdes) | ecosystem: Engineered > Bioreactor > Thiocyanate-remediating >...
AAGCACGAAGTTCACGTGAACTTAGTATACGAATATTAATAATATGGATGGATAAAATTAATATGAATAGTACTGGTTCTATGTAAATATTTGCTTTAAGAACTCGCTCGAGTAGCGTGTTCATGTCCAAAAACGTTAATAATGTTTTTTTTTCGTACTAAACGTTTCAAATGAATAATATATAATGACGTTTGTTGGAGAATAGAAATCTTGAAAGAAAATACGCAATGCACTACAGACGAAATTCAAAGAGACTTCATGTCGATGGTTAGAGTGTAGCAATTTAACATGCAAAAAAAACTAGACTAATGATAACAGTGATGTGATGTTTGTGAACATGGATAAACAATGCTTTAATAATTAAACCGTCATATTCTTTTCTCTTTACTTTCTTCTTTTTTCTTTATTTCTATTCTCTTAGTGGTATGATGTTGTGGATTGAAATTTCTTTTGAATATCATATTTGTTAAGTACGCTGACAAATCTACGACAAAAGAAGTAAAGCACATTGCTCAAGGCATCTAGTATATATTTAATCTCTATATTAACGTCAAGTTATTTGCTTTATTTCAATTGACATGTTGTAATCACGGCAAATGTTCTTATATTCAAATACACTTTATTCAAACAGAAAAATACAACTAGGGCACTTGAGTAAATAGATCTTGAACAATAATTTATGCGCTGTTGATAATTGGAGAGAATTTTTTTACACTTATTTCGTGTTTCACCTACATTCTATTCGAGAATTAAATTATTATTCGTGTTCCATATTTTTCTATGTGTTTACATGTCTAAAACATGAAAATAAACGATAAAAACGTTGCCGATAGAAATTACCCAATAAAATATAGAGAAAAAAAGATGCTAAGTAATCTGTTTGCGTCAAAAACACGCATAAATAACGTAGAGCAATAATATTTGGAGTGCGTGTTGACGTAAAAAATGCATTCATAAAATAAATTATGTTGAACGGAGCAGTCAAAATAATATGAACAAACATATGAAGAAATAAAACACGGCCTAGTTGCCGTTGTACAAGATGCACTTTTTGTTGTCTTATCCGTAGAGCATATCGACGACTATTGATATTTGTTAGAATTCCGAAAGTAATCATGGCAATCGTTGTAGTAACCGTTACTATCGCTTGAGTAACAATATAAAGTATTACGAATAGGCTCTTGGATTGCAAACAACGACCTGTTTTTCTATCAAAATAATAGATGAAACACATTGGTGACAAATAAATTGAAATAAATATAGTAGTAATGAGGATCATTTTACGAGCTTTTCGTTTGGCTTTTTTCGAGTTTATAGGACGTGGTTGTGAACTACAGTAATATCGATCAAATGAAGCTAAAACTAGCATTACTCGAGCAACGTAAGGTCCCAAAAATATAACGAAAAAATAGATATGACAACCAACTGGTGTATTTTCCCAGCCGATGAACAAAGCACGTAAAATTTGTGTCGGTGCTATCAATGAAATGTAGATAATTATAGAAACAGAATAACCGATAAAATAATAGATACATGGTAAAACACGAAGGTCACGTGAACTTAATATACGAATGTTAATGATATGAGTAGATATAATGAATACAAATAGTGTTGGTTCAATGTAGATATTTGCTTTGAGAACATGATGTAGCAATGTCGTCATTTCAAACAAAGGAGATAAGCTTCTGACAAGATTAATGACGCACTCTCTACTTTTAACTGAGCAACTCAAAATAGTTTCTATTTTAAAAGAAATGCCTCTGGGAAAAATTTAATGAGAAGTATAATAAAACTCATGATCTAGAGAATTTTATGAACGCATATATATATTTTATAGTCAGAAGCAAAAAGCGGAATATGCCTAATACTAATATTATTAAACATATTTAATATTTCACACGAATAACAAAAGCCAATATTTTGTTTCTATCTTTTTTTTCTCGATTGTATCATGTGATAATTTCAGATTTTCTACGAATAGCTTTGCTAATAATCATATTGTGTATTTCCTTTACAAAGGAAACATGATTTACTGAACTTTTAACCCTACTGTGAGTACAACATAAAAAGTACCATAAACACAAATGAATAAATAATTAATTTTTTACTGTTGAAGAAAGAAAATTCTTTTTACATTTGTGAGACAATAATGCCCAAGCCTTTTCACTATTTTCTTGTTTCATATAAGGTTTAAATCCGAAATCATCGTACATATTGATTGCTCGCCAGCTGGTTGTTTGTGAATCCAAAAAACATTTATCCGAATATTCACTAATCTTCTTCAGAACAGTATAAACAAGTGGTTTGGCCAGTTTCTTTCCTTGATATTCGGGAATAATCGATACCCAATAGAGACTACCTTGTTGTTCACCATCAAGACAAGCCGACCAAGCCATTGCCTGTCCAATATATCGTCCTTCGGAATTTACCAGAAAAAAGAGTCGTTCAGGTAATAAATGACTGTCTTTATTATTTAGAAAATCCTTTCGAAATAACTCGAGACCTTGATCAACTGACCGAAATTCTCCAGCGGCTGTAGCAATTTCTGCCCATGTCTGATCATCGTTTGAATTCGATTGATACATTCGAATTTCATATTCTGCAGGCAGAGAATACGATGGCAACGAGTCCATATTTGGTCTGAACATTTTTATTTTCAAATATTCAATTTCATCTGTCGATTGATGAAGATAGTTGTCCGCCATGATGTGCAGAATGTTTCGATATGAAAAACAAAACAAAACAAGAAAAGATAAGTTACACGTTTTGATCTATGTTTTTAAATTTATTTTCGTTTCGAACTAATGACGACAGAAAAGAGAGATAAGCTCTTGAAGATCGAATTCTTTGGGCAAATGAGAGATTGTTTTTGTGTCTTCATTAAAAAATCCAAGAATACGAAAAGCTTCGTGTATTTCATCTGAAAATTCTCTTATAAACATTTCATTTCAATAAAATACATTTACCTATCGTCATTTTTTCACCGTCAGTCGCCTATTTTTTTTTGTAAACAAAAAAAGTTAAAACCACTTTTTTTTCTTAAATCGTTTCACTCACAAGTGTTTGTATTAGAGATTGAATATCAATTTTCGATGTTGTTGGTGATTTGTATTCATTGAAAACAAATTTCATTATTTCATCAGCAGACATTTGATTGAAATCGTTAGCAAAATGATTGTAATAGATACGAATAGCTTCTTCGAAATTGATTTCAATCTTTTCCGGATTAGTCATCGCTTTTTTAAAACATTGTTCATCATACAATTCATGAATCTGTCGTTGTGACACGTGAACTCCACACATGCGAGCAAAATCAATAATTAACGGTAATCGAATCGTTCGATTAAGTACTAAATTTTGAGGATCTTGTAATTGTACGCAGTAAAATATTGATTCAAGATGTTTGATGTAATTAGTCGATTCTAATTTGATATGTGCTACTTGTTTTTCCATTTGAATAGAATCGAATTTCCATATGAATATGCAATTGTCGTTTTCGCCATTAGAAATTAATAAATTATGTCCGAATACAATATCGAATGTTCGTACGCCAGTTGGATGCGCTAGAATCATATTATACTCATCAGGATGACCTGTACCAGGCAATTTCACAACACCGATTGTATCGAACGTTTGAAATGCTACATAGGATGTATCACAAATATTTTCACAATTCACTGTCCAGAATTTGATCTATGATTGAGAAAAAACACGACGATATTATTTTAATTTAAAATCGAATTTACTTGTTCGTATGAAGAAGGAAAAGCTTGAAGTGTATGTCGACATTTATTTGTGATTATATCAAAGAATTTCATTCGGCCATTGCTAATCGAACAGAGAAGATATTGGTTTTTATTATCCATCGAACACGAGACCATCGATATGACATAAGATGGATATTCGACGAGATTGATACGAGTTTGTACTATGAATGGATATTGTCGTTGAGAATCAATCGTATATTCGATGAGATCACCATCGGTACCACATGAAAATAAACGTTGCTTTTTTGTTGATTGATCTTCGGTAAAAAGAATCGAAGTTATTCGACCGAAATGACTTGTACAATGACCATGATGATGATAGATTTGTGATTTTTCATTATCTTGAATGTACAATGTGATTCCCTTGAAAAGAAAAACAAAAAATTAATAAATTGAAGTCTGAATGATATTTACAGTGTCATGACTAACAGCTGCTAGGAAAAGTGTATCGAGTGAAAATTGAAGAAATTCGATATTTGATGACGAATTATACAATGGACGATTGTTGATTAATGTACATGTTGCAGCTATATAGTTTTTCAATTCGATTTATGAATAAAATATGAATGAATTTCATACCATCAACGAGCCAAATCTGACCATTTTCCAAACCAATAGCTAAATGTGAACATTTTTTGTTTAAAGCTAATTTAGATATTCCGATATCAGTTGACAATGAAATCGTTCTATCCATGAATAATGATCGTTCTGAATATCAAAAAATTCACATAACGAACGATAGCAGTGTGTAAAAACATACCTTCGCCATGCCAAACATAGAGATGTCCAATTGAAGTACCAATATAAAGTATGGGCAATGTCGAATTGAGACAAATATCTGTTATTTGACCTAAAGGCATTGTTTGTACGATTTTAACTAGAATAAATTGCAATTCAACGAATGTTTGTTTACGTAGAAAATATACTTCGAGAGAGATTTTTTTGTGTAACAACAATAATCTATAAATCACAATTGAATGATCATCTTTAAACAGTTATTTGCTCGTTGTACATACATGATCTGATTGACAAATGACTTCATCAAGTTCGAAAGATTCATTTTTTGTATCCAATTTATCCGTCCATAATTTCTTTGTTAATGTTTCTTCTTCATTTTGATTACTATCATTTATACTTAGACTAAGAATAGCACCGATGTTCAACGATGGATATTGTCTGATGAAATTTAAATTACAATCAAAAACAATTATTTCAGAATGAACTGTTCCGATAATAATATATTCATTAAACATTTCGATACATGTTATATCACGTTTTAAATCATGTAAACGTTTTATGTTTGTTGTTTCAGGCATATAAATCTCATGATCAGTAGATCGTTGTGTAGTATTGAGCAAAGATTCAACTTCGAAAAATATTGCTTTACCTAAAACAAAGAAAAGAAAAACTGAGAGAATTATTTGTGTATAATCATGAATTATATTCTACCAGTCGATGTGATTGCTACGGCTTCACGTTTTCCTGGAATGATATACGAGAAAATAAATGAGTTAACTCGTTGGCCAAGTTTCAGTTGAATATCTCGATGAATTTCCAATCGAACACGATCGGAATCTTTACTCGGTACTAAATATTCAATATATCTCAGTGTTTATCATCTCAAACGAACTATAGAATATCACTGAATCCGTTCCAATACTGTAAAACATCGATCGATCTTCGATTGTTGCAAACCAATGCTGTCTTTCGCAAACAATTGGTACAATCGATAATACAGTTGGACAAGTATCATGATTAGACCATCGCCAAAGAATAATCTTCTGATCGGGTATTTCAGTTAGAATACTTATTATTTTACCATCACGTGACATTTTCACCGAAATCAAACCTGTTTGATGAATATTCGTGAAATATTTAACCGGTTTGGATGTGTACGTATTCCAAACAATTAAAAACGTTTCTGATATTGATTCAGCAGTGACTAACCACTGTTTATCATATGAAATAGCAGCACTGATTATATTCGAAATATGACCTTGTAATAAAACTTGAACTTTTCCGCTTCCCGTTCCAATGATACCAACATTACTAGTTGCGTAGAAATATCGAGTTTTACCCGTTATAGAAAGATTTAATATTGGCACTTTAGTGTTCATTCCAATTGTCCAGTTAAGAGCAAGACACGATCGAACATCTTCATTATTCATTGAACTCATAGTTTATTAAATTAAACGGCGGTAAACGATGTTTTCGACTAGATGCCGTTAGCTAGTAAACATTCATTTGTTTCTCTCGCTCTCTCTCCTTAGCAACAGTAGAAGTAGAGGCTTCATTGTGATAAAGCCGCTTATGAAAAATCTTCTTTTCATGACAGAGTGCTGTCATTATTTCTTCTTCCTTCCGTCCTTCTTCCTTTTTTTCTTCCTTGCTCCTTAAGCCTTTATAAGGCGATGTCTTCCAATAGATCAGCAGTTTTTTGTCTTCGGTCTTCGTTAGTTCAAACTGCATATTTAATTATTAAGATTACGGCATTGTCTGTTGTCAATGGTGAGAAATAGATAGTTAATTGGAAATAAATAATCCTTTACTTCTGTAGGGTTTACTTGATATATTAAAACGATTTCGTTCAACAACACAAGAAGAACTTCGAATTTTACTGCTCGGTCTTGATAATGCTGGCAAAGTGAGATTTTTCAATTGACAACAGAAATCAAAAGAAGATAATCGATTTATTTTTCAGACAACATTATTAAAAGTTCTTGCGTCAGAAGATATTTCTCATATAACACCGACACAAGGTTTTAATATCAAAAGTGTACAATCAAGTGGTTTTAAACTCAATGTTTGGGATATTGGTAATTTTTATTTCATTAAATAAATAAATAATAGATTGTGTTATGTTCGTAATATAGGTGGTCAACGTAAAATACGACCATATTGGCCTAATTACTTCGCAAATACTGATGTTTTAGTAAATTACCTCATATTTTAATTACGATTTAGTTTTCTTTTCTTTTTAATAGATTTATGTTATTGATAGTTCAGATCGAAAACGTTTTGAAGAAACAAATCAAGTTTGTTCATTTCAGCTAAAAAAGCTCAGTAAATATATTACACTTTTCTTTCCTTTAGGAATTATCCGAACTATTAGAAGAAGAAAAACTTCGTAATGTACCATTATTGATTTATGCCAATAAACAAGACCTACTCAATGCTGCCAAAGCATCCGATCTTACTGATGCTTTATCATTGCATCAAATTCGTGATCGACCTTGGCAAATTCAAAACTGTTCAGCTCACACCAAAGAAGGTGTTAAGGTAAAACAAGTTGTTGTTATTGGTTTTTCTCTAAAATCTCGATTGTATTTGAATTAGGCGGGTCTTGAATGGGTGTCAAAAACGATTGCAAATAGAAAGAATAAGAAATAAGCACACAAACTATCCTGAAATAGTTTTTATTTATTTCTACAGTATCACCGAGTGTGTAACATAGAAATTATACGTTTCGTTTGTCTATATTAAAGCTTTGTTTATACAAGAAATATAAAAAGAAAAAATAACATTGAAATATCGAAATTTTATGCTGACTGAACACCGGAGAAAACATTAGTTTACCGATGTGGAAAAACAAAAGAACATTGAATATCACAACACGAAGTACTCACCTTTCGTCTTTGTCTTTTATAATTATCATAAAATACTACTAAATCAGATTCTAATATGCATAGCAGAACATTGAGAAAGATTGAGAATTCATGAAACAATCACGTGATGTAAGAAAGGAAGGAAAGAAAGAAGAAACTCGCGAAGAAATTTTATATTTAAACAAAGAGTACAAAGAGTGTAAACATCAAACTCAATAATTTACAAACGAAGAATATGTCTATTAACGATAGTAATAATTCAAATGAAGCATTCGGTTTAACTGGTACGGCAACCGGTTCCAGTGGCGACCATTTAGCAACTACAGGTGCAAGTGCACTTGGCACCAGTGGTGGCAGTGGTGATCCAGGAAATGAAAAAGCCAATGTTGATCAAGCAACGAAAACTCTTCCTCCACCAGGATCAACAGTTCCATCATCGTCGAAAGATAACAACGAACAAGGAACTCGTTAAATTCAACTTCTATTTTAATCAAGCGCTCACCCTCAACATAAAAACGTTACATTCTGTTTTCTTGTACTCTTTCACACAAGTTAGTTGATAATAAAAGAAAAGTTCGATTTCAAAAAGTGTAATAAGATGCGTTTATTCGTTAATAATATCCGAAACTATGTTTACAACAAAATTCATATACAAGAATACATTTTTAAATGAGACTATACAAACTACGATATTAAGTTCTTTTTTTTTAATTAAACAAAACAAAACAAACAAGTAAGCGAAGAGATTTATTTATAAATTTAATTAACAATCGGACAAGCACCATCAGTCCACTACAAAATAAAAAGCAAATTCATTTAAAAACGATTCATTTCATATTTTGACAATATCTTACTGTTAAAAGATGCCGATGTTCGGGCAGTCCAACAGCTGTTTGATAATCTTTTTGTAAACTATCATTGATTTGAATAACTCGATCATTAGTTTCAGCTAATCGAGGATCTGCACAAACATGATAAAGATCTACAATTGAGAAAAAATAACGAAGATCAATTCATTGAACACTTTTCAATTCATACCTCGAAGTAAACTCATTGTATTCAACTGAGCAGCATAATCCGGAATCGATTGACTGATTGTCGTTGCTGATTGAAGCATATTTGCACTTTCCTTGAAACGAAGAAAAAAAGAACAATAACAATAATCATTTTTTGTAACAAAAAATATTTACTTGATAATTATGCATTCGGAAAAACATATGTCCAAGAATGACGAATGTATTTGTTAAAATCTTATTTAGATCTTCATTACTCGCTAAATTTGCAGCACGTCGAAATAATTCCCTTGAAAAGAAAAATGCTTTTTCTTCAGCCGTTCAGCTATTTGCTTTACTTGGCTTCATGAACACGTGATTGTGTGAGATTTTGTAGACCGTTTAATAGATTTCCAATGGCATGAAGTATTGCCGATCTAATGGAAATCGAAAGTTTGTTTTTGTTTTCGAAAGAAGCTTTTGATGAATATTCACTGTGTTGTATTGAGTTCGACATTAACTTGCTGTAAAATCGGAATTAAATTAGGAAATTTGCCCGTACGAAGATAAGTAAGAACGAGATTTGAAAGAATAAAAAAACGAAATTCTTTATCTCCGGCGAACTAAAATTAACGTTTTAGTTGGTTTTTCTTAAGAAAAGAAAACAAGCGAAGATTTACTCGTGATCGAAGAGCCGTAGCAAACTAAATCACAAAAAAAAACACACAAGAAATGAAATCAAATTCTCTCTCCCTAAACATACTTGTGCTTCAGCTGCATCATTAATATTCAACGATGTTGCATAAAGACCCTACAAATAATTCCACGAAATCATCGTTTTTTTACTTTCTCTTCAAAATCGAATTTACCAATAGAGCATGAAGTGTCAACGTTCGTTGAATAGCATTATTAGTATTCATTGGATTTGTTGTTTGATGAAGTCGAGCCAATGTATTGATCTATTTCGAAATAAAAACGCATTTTCTTCATTGCAATCGATGGTTTGTTTTTTGTTTTCAACTGACTTCTTTGATAGCTAAATATTTATTGTCAAAAATCAGATGACTTTGTATTCGACATTCGTAGAAAAGCATTTCGACGGCAATAAGAAACGGACTATGATCAATATTTTTGATTTGCTCGATTTGAGCTTGAGCTTTATCAGCATATTTCAAAGCTTTTTCTAATCGACCCGAAAGCATCGAATGAAAAACAGTTAACTAAATTCAATAAAAAAAATATATATGCACAAATCAATTTCAATTTGAAAATAGCTAATTACTAAATAAACGAGAACATTGAGATGATCACGTGATAACCACGTGAATTGTTCTAATGGATTGGTAATAACAAAAGTTTCTTTTGAAAAAAAAAATTAAGAAAGAAATTAATGAAAAACAAAAATGCCAACCTTCTTCGGGTCGACTTGCAAGATTTTGAATGCTTTGTTGTAATTGAATGAGTGCATTTTTCGATGATTTTATCTGAGAATCATAAACAAGATCAATATTCAATAAACGAAGGTCTATTGATGATTTACTTGTCCAAGACCGAAACATGAACATGATATATGTAAAACAAGATAGAAGATTCTTAATGTTTCAATATGAGAAATATTTCCTTGAAACGAATTGATTCGTTCTAAGCATGGTTTTAATAAATTTTGTGCTTCGAGATAATCTTTTGTTAATAATCTCAACTAGAATCAACCGAAGATTATTTTTGTTTTTACAATGTGAAAGAAATTGAGTTCCTACCATGACTTTTGTCAATTGAAAGAGTATTTGACAAAACAATGCATTGTATCTCGCAGAATATTCAATACCACGATCAACATAGTATAATGAAGTATTATAATCATCTTGTGAATGATAAATACTCTATGGGAAAAGAAGAAGACAAAAATCAAGAAATCGAACATAAAAAAAACAATCGAAATTTACAATAATTTGAAAAATAATTCGACAATGCCAATAAGGCTGTTGACTCGAAAGATCGTAGGCTTGTTGAAGAAAGCTTATAGCTGATTGTAGTTGATTTTGATTCGTATAGATCTTTGCTAATAAACAAAGACTTTCGAGTTTAATATCATCGGGCATTTGAGCTAATTGACACTGAAATGGAAAACAAAACAAAATTGCCCAAGCTTAACTTTCGTTTTATTTTCAACAAACCGCTTTATTTAAATGCATCGATGCCATGTCAATGTTCGTCGTATGTTGAACGTATAATCGTCCGAGAAATAAATGAATTTTCGCTTCGATTAACGGCGGTAAACGTATGGTTAGAATAGCTTGTAAACATTGTATAGCTAAACGATAATTCGGCGGCGTACTCGTTCGAAAATATTCCGCTGAACCAAGTAATGCTAAATAAACGGGATCAGCCATCTAAAACAAAAACAAATATGTTCTCCTTTGCTTTGTTTCCATTTCTATATCAGATCTAACTAAATGCAGAAATAAATAGCAAATGTAAATATCTTGTTTTGTTCTTAGATATTAAGAAATAAAAAATAATTGTTTTGTTATTACATTGAATAGATATAGCAGAAGACTAGACCACAGTACATGGGACGAACAGAAAAAAAAGAGAGCACAGTTCAGATCTTTAGAGGATAAGATAGATGATTGACCTATTGCACAGTGAAACACGAACATGAAAAGAAGACGAAAAATAAATGAATTTCTAATAAGGTATGGAATTCTGTTGATATTGGATATAATCGTATAAACGTGTACGTAAACTATGTGCACAACGACTGATCACTTCGTGCATATATCGAGCTGCTTCAGCTTCGCTTGCATCGGGTTTTAAACGTGCATTTAATTGTTCTAGTGTATGACCGCGAAAACACGGCAAACCCGTGTCCAACATCAATGCGACAAGTGTGATGAAATGATGACGATACGGACGTAGAGCGAGATAGCCTTTGATGCATAGTTCTTTAAACCATTGAAAAGCCGGAGCGGTTAGATCGCCCATGATTAAGATCATTTCAGCCGTTAGTTTTATATCCGGTTCAAATCGCATATTTCCACCGGGCGATGATTCGAACATAAAACCAAAATCTACACGCAAATCATTTTCAATCAAATGTCGTTTTTTTTTCCTCAAAATTCTTACCAATATGAACGATATGTCCATCGTCATCGATCCTTCAAAAACAAAAAAGAACTCATTTTTTTCGAAAATCGAAATTTTTCTTATTAAACTAACATGATGTTTCCATTGTGACGATCTTTTATCTGTAGCATAAACAGAGCAATCGAATATGCAGCCATGCTCATCACGAAATTTCGTCGTGCTTTTTGAAATTTAATCGAATCGTCTTTGCCGTAGACATGTCGAAAGTATTCGAATAGACCGACTTCAGTATTCCGTCCGATATCTTCACGTGAACGTGAATTCGGCACGCATTCGATAACTCCACACTAAAATACAAAATTCATCACAAAATCAATCTCAGTTTTTTCCTTTCATACGCCTGGACTTGTTGCAATCACTCGATAAGTGTAAAGATACAGTTCTAAACCTTCTTGTTCAAATATATTTTGAAATAAACGCATCAATTGTAGAGCAAGAATATCCTTTTCAAATGAAAAAACAATAAAAACAAATGATTACTCGTTGATGCTTACCTGTCGAACATCATCTCCAACTTTAAAAATAGCCATTTGAGAATACTGATTACTAAAATCTTGCATGAGTTCATAATCTGGATTGGCACAATCTTCGACTTGTTCAATGCCAACGGTTTGAACACGAAATGTTGCTCGATAAGGCGCTTTCGCCGCACTAGAAATCAATTGAATATTTCTTCTATTGAGAAATATATCGATTTTACCTTTGCATAGGTGCACCACTTTCAGGAATTAGCGAAATGACAATCGCTTCAGGATTTGATGGAAGATAAACTCCAGGTGGCACTTCACTGCCGATTGATCGTAATTCTTGTAGACAAGCTAAAGAAGAAGAAGAAAAGTAAATGTTAATCAGTTAAATTCGATCAAATTAACCTTCTTTTCTTGAATTTCCTTTCGGATAAACTTTAATCGTATCCGAAACTTTGGTAAGTCGATCGGAAAATGCAAAAACTCGTTCATAAAAATTCTTTGCATCAGGAGTAAAATCGATTTCAATTTGTCGAGCAATCGGTTCTAATTTCGCTTGCATTTCATTATCAGGCGTATCTTCATTCTTAAATGTATTCGTACGAATATTCCAGATCAATTGATGAGCTAAGAGATTCGATTTTCTCGATAGAGCCAAGATCAATCGACGAACAAAACCCATCTTGAAAACACAAAAAATAGAAAATGTGACGAAATGAAATCGAAAGATTTTACTTCATCATAACGAACGGCTTGAACGAGCTGAGGTATATAGAGAATTAACGCTTCGGATTTGGTTGTGTAGAGCATTCGAGAAGCGAATTGAATTGTATAAGAATTAGCGACTTGATTTAAACGAGCACTGGCAAAATAGGAGAGAGCAGCAACAGGATTGATTGGTGCCCACGTGAGAATATGTGATGTCTGAATAATAATGTCAAAATTATAGAAAAAAAAGCACAAGAACAACTTTCGTACTTCGCATTGTCGATCATTCTCTGATGTCAAGGTAAATATACTCAATGCTTCGGGAATATGTCGAACTTGCAAAGGCGATGATTTGACTAGACGTTGAATTTCTAATCGGAGAGATTCTTTTGGAATTCTAAATGAAATGCATTGATCAATCATTTTCTTTTTTTTGTGTTTAATTATATGACATACGTATAATAAAGACTAATGGCTAAATCCGGCGAGATAACCCATGCTAAACGTCCGTATTCTTGCCAAGCTTTGTTTGATATACCATTCATATCGTATAATTTCCAATTAGTATATGTTGATTGTGTATCTTGATCGAACTGAAGTTCAGCACGACCTAATGGATTATGAAATGTTTCTAAACGTTCGATTTCATATGCCTAAAAGTAAAATTGAAAACTAATCTTCATTTTTCTCACGAAATCAATATTACGAGTAATGTAAGTAGGAGATTTCGTTTTTTCAATAAATCTCGAGATAATATTCTTGCATCGAAACTTCGTTCGGTATTCTTTGCTGAAGTAGCTAAACGAAAAATCATTTTAAAAATACAAAATACTTTGTTTTTGTTTTTTCAAAAAAGATTCTAACCAGATTTTCGACTTAATGTCGATTGACCGCTCGTTGCAAGAGCATTTATCCAATTGGCTGTCGTTCCGCTGCCTTTGGTCGTGCCGTACAACGATGCAGCATCATTCAATTCATTATTTAATCCATTCGAAATCGATGAACTTCCGTTAACTAGACGAAAATCATTGATTAAAAATTTACAAAACTCAAATCGAAGTTTACCAATCAATGGCGTGTCATTGCAGAACTTTTTCTCGCCATGAACTAACGAGAAAAAACGGATCAATGTTCGAATATCATTACGCAGTTCGTTGTGACTTTGCGTTGGACAATGATGACGAACACTGAAAGAACGAGAGCAATTTGTTTTCTTTTTCATCCAACATATGAAAGATTCTTTACGTGAAATAATCGAATGCTGTATGATAGATTTTCTCTCTGAGTAAATATTTACTAACACCATTGGCTAGATAATCGCTTTGCACGAGATAGAGTGCGAGATAGAGAAACCGAAATCTCAAACCAACAGCACCGACATGTTTTGTCATCGGTGCTTTCGGATTTTCGATGATTAATGAAAGTGATTTATGCAGTAGATCAACGAGCATTTCCATTTCGATATCAGCTTTATGCATGCAGAGAAAGATTCGCTCTTCGACGAACTAAAACGAATAATAAGTTCTTTCCTGTTTTGTTTTTGTTCAAATAAAACGAATTTACTTTGAGAAATATTCGATGAGGATTGACAGATGGTGGTCGAGGTTTTAAGTCCTCTTTTTCCGATGGTGCAAGTGGAGATGGTTCAGATTTATCAATGGAATATAAACCATGACGATCACTAATCACTTTTTCCCAAGCTTTATAAATCTCTTCGACAATCTAATCGATTTTCAACAATTAATGGAATTTCTCTCTGTCGAATTCTCTTACAAGTAGTTCGAGTTCGGGTCGACCAATCATTGCCCAACACCAACAATCGACTGCTCCTTCCATGACTGATGTCGTAAACATTTTAATTGGCAGCCAAGTCATAGCATGAACCATTTCACGATCGAGAACATTTTCTTTACAAAGGAAAAAACAAGTTTTTATTTTATTTGCGTTTCTTGTTATTTACCTCTTGGTCCCGTCGATGCATTTGGTGCACTACCAATAGCTGTAAAACGTAATTCATGTTCATTATCATCTAGAAATTCACTAATAAGACTCGAAAATCTTGAAATTTCAAGTTCACAAACCCGAATTATCAATATTGTGAGTAAGCATGGCTGTTAATTTAAATAAAGCATTTCGAAAGTCACTATCAACTGAAATCAACAACAGTAAAGTCTTTGTTTCTTGTTTTTTTTTGTTGTTGTCTTACAAATAGCAATTCGTTCTTCGAAATCGAGAACATTTCCTTTATCATTAATCGGTGCCACGACTGACATTCGTCGACGTCGTTGCTGTAGTAATTTGTATTTATCCAACGATGTCGAACGATTTTGAACGGCTGTTTCCATTTCATTTTTCACATCAGCTAATACTGTTCGATAATCATGCCGATCGAGTCCTTCGACAAAACCAACCGCTGCACTACGTTCACCCGATGAAACCATATAGTCCGCAAAATCAGCTCGATAGTGTAATTTCGTTCCGCCAACATTACTATTCGCATCAGCAGCTTTCGAATAAGTACTCAAATATTCCCACATAACATGTAAACCTTTATGTTGTCGAGCAGCATTCGAAGTCTTTTTTCCTTCGCTAAGTTTCAACATGAATTGTTGAATGCAGGATTTAAGTAGCGTCGGTGACATCATTAGAGCTTGTTCGATAAATGTTCGACCGAAATCAACGAAAGCATTGAACAATTCCAATCGTTTTTCATGTGTATCAACGAATTGAATTGTATAATTCGTGTCCGGCACACGATGATGTGCGGTTACTTTATGAAGATTATCTTCATTGAGAGAATAGGATAAAATATTGATAATATTCATAAGAGTTTCGATAACAACTGAACTGCAGAATAAATGTGGAAAAGCATTTTTGGATAAGAGTGAATGAAGATAGAGTTTGGCTTCGTCTCGAACTTCAGCACGAACATGTGTTCGTTTGATCATGAAGAATTGACATTGACCTTCGAGATTTTTATTTCGTTCGGGACTTTTCGGCATTTTCTTCATTTCATCGACATAGATTTCGAAACTTTTCCTACCAACAGCAGTCATCAATGTCCAAAGACCGTATTTATCTTTTAATAGACCAGGATCTTCGAGATACTGAAATATACATTGAAACGCTGATGGTACGAGCGAATGTCGAACTCGAAATGTTTCTAAATAGTAAACCGAAAGTGTATATGCACTTTGTTCGAAACCAAATCGATCAATGAACGGCTTAGCCGTTGGATACGCCGAAAAGATTGTATTTAATTTCGATTTCAATTCATTATTATCTTCCTACGAGACAATTTCATTGGTTATTCGATTCGAAAAAGACAAAGATCGTTCGATTACTTTAGTTATTTGTTCGGGTTTGAGAGGCATGGCTGATTTCAAGGGCACATAGGGTCCTGCTTGTGCAACTAACGTTGGAGATTTCGTCGCTATTAATCGTACACAATCCTGCCAATCCGATGGCCATAAGCCTCGATCGGAATCAGCAAAACCGAATAGAACACAATAAAACCAAAAATGTTGAAATAAACGGAAGACACGTTCAGATGGATCGGCAATCACTGAGATTCGACGCATGACTATAGCGATAACCGGAATGAGAACACCAAGACTACCAGCTGTATTCGATGCCTGAAAACGGATTCAATTGAAATCGATACTCGAAAATCAACGTACTTTCAACGCATTTTTTGTCGATTTTTCACTGGCATCTTTAGCTTTGACGCCAAGTTGCACGAATAATTCCAAAATACTTGTTAATAAATTCATCAATTCCAATGAACCTTGAATATTTGCTGCAACATTCGCTAGAGCATTGATAACAGCATTCGATGCTTGTCTAAATTATTCGTCGAATAAAATTGTTTTTTCTTAAATTAATTGTCTCACTTGTATCTTGTTGTATGTCGACTACTTGTTGCAACTGAATTCGTACTTTCGTATGTTTGATACGTTGAATCAATGATGATTTCCGTAAAAAGTCCGAGAATTTCTTCGTAAGTCGTCTGAGGCTAAAAGAAACGAACAAACACAACGATTATTCATTTTCAAACAAATAAAATTTAAAATCAAATGCAAAAGAAAAAACGAATGCAAACGCTCTGTATTTCTGATTAAATACCCCAATGGATAGACATGATATTCGTTTTTGAATCGGAGTTTTTCTTCTTCCTCGTTCGAAAATCAACTCAATCGGTGTTGCAGTCAATTTAACGAACAATTTCGGATAAGTTTTCAGTAAAAAGCAATGAAAAAATTCTTCGAAAGAACAATTATTCTAAATTAATCTTCGACTTCATTCGATTTCTCAACTCGTCAACTTACAAGACTCGATATGAGCATACAACCAATTTGATTAATAATTAAAATATCCAGTGGCGATGGTGGATCGCCAAGACGTTGTTGAAATCGAGCGAGAATCGCTTGTTGTGTATGTTGAACATCTTTCAACGCAATAGCCATATGCCCCAAGGTTAAAATCGTATTATGAGACACGAGCGATGCTTGTCTAAACAAATATGAAATCAATATAATTCTCCATGGATCGATTTGTGTAGACGGTTGATTAACATGCACAACTAGAAAATTAGCTCATTCGATCAAAAATCTATTCTATCTGTCTATGTTGCAAGCAGTCATTTAATAAACACGTCAGAAAGTTCAATTCTTACAAAAGATTTTCGTATTTATCCTTCTCGACGCCGTGTCGTATCGACAAACGTCGATTCGATGTCGCAGCATCAAGCAAAATTATATTAAACATCCAAGTCGAGCTGAAATATTTGACGATAGAACCCTCAACGAAATCGAGAGATCTCGGCTTATTCTTACTTGTCATTGACGTGACCCGATGCGAGTCGAGCAGAAAGTTGAACAAGTAGCGCTTCGACACATTTCGGATCGGAATCCATACGAATGAATAACGATCTAATTGAAATCAAAGATTTAAATGGTAGAAAACAATCGATCGATCGATACGAACTTGCACAAGCCTTCGATGGCTGCATCACGAAGCCGCTCGAATATTTGAAAAGCTCGATATTCTTTCGAGCATTTCGCTTGTTCGTTCAAGAAAAAGCCTCGTTCTTGTCCATCGATTTTCAAACTCGTATGACGATAGAGTTTGTAGAGTAACGGCGATGGTTCCGTCAGAAAATCGCAGAGAGCTCGAATCGCGTATGTCGAGAGAGATTTATGTTTTTCTGCAAGACGACTGAGAACCTGAAATCAACAATTCATTCAACGAATTTTTTTTTAAATATCAAATTGAAATCAAAATCTTACTTCTAATGAAATTACTAGCAACGGTATTTGTGCAGCAAGAATTTTGATGCTCAATGATTCTTGACTGAATTTTTCCGCACATTTTGTACATAATTTCTCCGCTTCTGAAATCGAAAGCAAACGCAATGAATCTCCGTACTTGTTTTTTCGTTCGAGTCCAAGCAAAGAACGATACCGGATGTGCGAAGGAAAAGAAGGGATACGTAAGCATACATACTCAATGATATATTAGTTTGCATCGGGTCATCTAAGTTTAGGAACGAGCAGGATAATTATGCGCAAATCGTATCTGTGCAATTTTCTCATTTGAGGTGGACAGGGAATATTACCTATTTCATCATCACATGATAGACAAAGTAATTCAAGTGCTGCTGCATCGGCATCAACACGTGTTCGATAACGATGAGGGATTTTCCCGTATTCATCATTGTCGAGATCGAGTAATTTCGATGCTATTAATTGTTGAACAAATAAATAAGTCGATTTCGTAATCGATGATGATCGTTCTAAATTCGAAACCAAAATGATTAGATCAAAACAAAACAAAAAACACGAGCAAAATGTTAGTAGAAAAAGTTCTAACTATGGTATCGTTTTATTAGTCTATAATGTGCATCTCACCTATTCGATGCTTTTTCTTTTTTCGTTCTAAATACAATCGATTGAATAAAGTCTACTCACGAATTTGTTAACTTACCAGTAAATCTGCCGAGTATTTCAAGATTATCTCGAAAGAATTTTATGATGCATAAGATAAGTATATCACCGAAATATGTGTACGGATAATGACGCGTCGAACATTTCGACTAAAGAAAATTGTTTGTTTTTTTTTCTTGTTGTTGTAAAAATGAAACAAAATTACGTTCGATGGATAAATCTGCGTTCGATTGATGAGATCGTACTCGACAACAGCGACTTTGTCTAAGTATTTAACCACACGATTGTCGATGAGTTTAAAAACCTGAAGATTGACAAATTAAATGTTGAATTTCAAAAGAAAATGTGACTTTTACTTCGTGTATTTGCTCGAGAAATGTTGTTGTTGCACACAAACGAAATCGATCGGAATAAGTAAACGACGAATTGAGTATTCGACGATGATAGGACGATCCTGATACAGAGAAAAATAACGAATCCAACGGTAAATCTTCGTCAGAAAATGGGAGATCGACTGTTTCGATTGAGCTAAACAAAAAATCAAACATATTTATTTTCATTTGAAGAAAATAAAACTGTTTACGTTAGCGATCGATAGGTCGACGAAAGATTATTATAAATTGATGCTGAATCTTGTTGTTGTTGTTGTTCGATATTTGTTATTGTTTGTAGATTATCAACTGTTGATGAGAGAATATTTCGTGTTAACACTTTCGGTATAATTGGACGAAATGTAATCGTCGAATTTTCCGATGAATTCAATGAATCGATGTGAATCGATTGAGTTGTTGAATTGAAATTCATCGGATATAATTGGGAAATCAGACTTTGATCGTTTAGAGAAATTCTTAAAGAAAGAAAAAAAATGAATCGATTCAAGAGCAATTAGTGAATACCTTCCGATTGCACGAAGTGCGCCGAAGAGAAAAGGAATTTCAAATCGATAGATCGAATGATATCGTTCTAGAAAATCAGCACTGATTTTGAATGTTCGATTCGGAATTGAGATCTACCTTTTGAATGATCATATGCAGCTTTACGTAGACCTTCGATTATTTGTCGAATGATATCAATGATATGAGATAGAATCTATATTTAAATAAAATAATCGTTTTCGAAAGTTGACTTTCACTAGATTACTTGTTCTCGTAGTTTGACATCTTCAGACGTGGAAATTAATTCAGTTAGAGCTGTATGAAGAGCAAAACTGAATACTTCAGCCGGTGGTAGAGCTACTCAATATTGTAAATAAATTCATTCATTCGTTTGTTTAGTTTAGTTTTCTTACCATGTTTGTAATTAAACGAAGCAACATCATAATATTTAGCTGTTGGAATTCGTTGATAGAATTCAAGTAAAACGCGAACAATCTCTGTTCGAATCTGAAAAGAAGGACATTCTATTTGCATATTTAATTTCGTTGATTACTTTGCATCGATCAGGAATTTCAACTGATAAATACGCTAGACTAATGAGGATGTTTTCTAAACGTTGAGTAATATTGAGATGTTTTGTTGAATTAGTGATTCGATCTCGAATTTGTTTTAATAGAGAATCGAGTATATTCGATGAACGCTAAATAAAATATTGATAATTCGAATTGATTTTTTGTTTTCAAGGAAAAAAAACCTTATTATCACTGAGCAATTGATCCGGATCGGTAGCTTTCGATATTGAACGAACAAATGACAAGAGAATATTGAGATGATTTGTTTCAGATAACATGATGTAATTTTTAGAATTGACTATGTTTTCATTTTCTTCTTGATCATAAAACAATAAATCGACTACTCATTATTGAAAGGATCATCCCTTTTTCTGCTGCTGTTAGACAACTATATTACCAAACAACTTCGAATAAGCCAATAGAAAAAGAGATTCAACCTCTTCTATGAATATCAAATGCATAAAACTAACGCATACATGCAAACGAATACATTTGCTCGGTAAATTGTAGAGGGATCACCGCGAAATCATAATATGCTGATGATTTCGAATCTATTTCATCAATAGTTAAAATAATTAACAAAGAATAGAATATTTGCTTCATTAATTCGATGACATCTATCGAAAAATGTTATCACAATATGAAAATTTGAGTAGTCAACACACAATGAGAAAGAGAAACTCATCGAAAGCTTTTTCGATTAATTCAATTATTTAATTGAATAAAACAATTAATAAATAGTATGCGATTGTATTCTCTTTTTTTTGTGCTGTTTCCTCGCAATTTTGACTAATAAAAAACAAACAAGTCCAATCTTGTTGTCATCGATCACTGACAAGATTTTTTGTCGACGTTAAAGCGAACTAAATAGATTTGTCTGTCATTAAAGCAAGAAAATATTATGTCTGATGTTATTCTTTTCTTTCTCTCTCTCTTTTTTGCTTCGATGAAGAAAACAAAAGATCGAATAACCACCACTGTTTGCACATTAATTGACATTTTATTTGGTTCAAATCGAAATGACCGAGACTTTACAAAAACTTCACATGCACATGTCTATGACTATGAATAAATTATTTCGTGCATATGATGAAATAAAACGAACTGATTTGTCTTGTTTTGTTTTTAATTCTAACTAAGTGCTCTCGTTTAATTTGCATTCTATTAATAGTCAAAACAGAACAGAGATACTCTTGGAAAGCTCATTTATGCTTTTCTTTCGAAGTAATTTTGTCGTTTCTGATTTGTTCTTTTAATGTTTGATGAATGAAAAACTCATTTGTTTTTTCGATTGACTTCATAATTAGTTCGCTTTTCTTCTTTTTCGCAGATCTTTCTGACAGCTTCACTGATGATAGGTGTCATTTGCTGAAATCAGTCATCACATTTCAGTATTTTGTTGTTGCTTGTTCGCTTGAAAATATTAGATAAGAGACTTTTTGCGCTCAGCTTTCTTGTTTTTATTATTATTATTAGTATTGCAAACAGAAATATATTTCTTTTTTTTTCTCTAATGCCCTTTAGTTAAATACTAATCTTATGTATATTAGAGTTTCTCATGCTAACAACAGCCATAACATCAAACTACTTTATTTTTATTTCGAATGAATTCTTAGTATATCTTTCGACATTTATATATATTTATTTCTTTTACAATGATGACATCAAGCACGCATACAAGTGCCAATAGACGAAGAAGAAGAAAACAGACATTTTCTTTATATTTTTCTTCACAATCTATTGTATACTCATATAAATATAATAATGAATGTTTGGAAACAACGCATTTGCGAACGAACGTGCATTGTTCAATAAGAATCGGCTATGGTCGATTAAAGAAGAGGAGGAGGAGAAAAAACAGAGAGAAATTCAAGAGAAAAAGACATCGAGAAAATCAACAATAAAGGTTGATGACTCGAACAACAATAAGGATTGCGGCTAAGATGAATATAACAAGACGTGCATACAACTTAAACCTATCTGTCATCACTGAATAATAGCAATAGTTTGGTAAAAAAAAAAGAAAGACGACGAGAGAAGTCTTGAAGAGGCAGGGAACAAGAAGAAGGGGGAGACACGTCAGCAGAAGAACAAAGAGCCTTGGGGCGGAAATCATGGATGGCACGAAGAAGAAAGAGTGTATACTGGTGATAGTTAAGAAAGAAATAAGCAGAGTTTCTTTCTCCCTCCCTCCCTCCCTCTCTCTCTCTCTCTCTCTCTCTCTTTCAGTTTTTTTTCTTATCCACATTTGGAAAACCTACGCATCCACATAAACATCAGTTAGTTTATAAAATAACACAGATAAACATGCATATATATATATATCCATAGATAAGTATCTGAGTTTTCGTCTGTTAACTTCTATATACGTGTTAATTGATTCAATATGCAATATCATCTTTTTTAGTTTCTTTTTCTCTAGAAAGAAATACTAATCAACCTTGCCTTGATATAATTAAGAATTCAAATATTATAATTATTCAATACCCATATAATTTTGAGTATGCTTATTATCTCATGTTATTATCGAATTTGTCTACTAACAAAAAACTAACCTGTCATTTCAATATCATACATGAGATCAAGAACAACAATTGCCCATTTCGTTCGATCAACACTACGTTATTCATCGCGTATCTATTCAAGTACAACAACAACAACAACAGCAACTGTATCATTAATTCCGTTGACAACACCCTTCAATGAAGTTTACGATTCTAGTATAACAAAACCTTTTGCACTTATATGTTTATTCGTTGGTAGTATTGGTAATTCTCTTTCGTTTATTGTTTTTTCACAAAAACAATTACGCAGTCATTCAACATTTCGTTATTTAGCTTACTTATCAATCATCGATTTAATTGTTCTATATTTAGGCTTAGGAAATTTGATCTTTCGTGATTATTTTTCATTTGATATACGAATACAAAATCTTTTTCTATGCAAATTTCATACATTTCTAACTTACGTTACTACACAATTATCATCATGGATATTAACTATTGTGTCAATTGATCGAGCTATAGCTTGTACAGTCATACAATTAAATAAACGTATATCACAACCGAAATCAGCTGATCGAATATTTCTCTCGATGTGTATTGTTGTTTCGTTGATTAATAGTCATATTCTATTTTTTATGGGCTCAAAAGAACGTACGCCGAAATATGTTCAAAATCAACTTGTATACTATGAAGACACTGTGATTTGTACACATAATACATCAACATTTTATTTTCAATTTTTCGAAAAACCCTACAGTATTATTGATCTTCTATCATATGTACTCATTCCATTTATAATTATGACCATATGTGCTGGAATAATTGCTTATCGATTATTTTTTTCTCTGGGTCATTCAACGATACGAATCGGCATTAAAGGTAAAACACGTAAAGGTACACGTCGTGCAAAACAAATATCTTATATGTTGTTGATATTAAATCTTGTTTTTGTTATTCTATTAACACCGATTGTTCTTGGACAAATTTTTCAAGAATTAAATCAAGAACATCAGTATCGTTTTTATAATTCGATAACATTAGTTATGTCCTATTCGAATCATGCATTGAATTTCGTTTTATATGGTATTGCATCGCCACAATTTCGATTGACTCTAAGACAATTATTAGGTCTAACGAATATGGAACCGGCACAAAGACGAGCACATGCATATGGTTACTATACATCAACCGGTTTGTAGATGATATCTCTTGCTCGTTTTTATTTTATTATAGAAAAAATAATAATAATAAACAGAAAGAAAAAATAATGAATGTTTTTTTTTTCGTTTTTGTATTTATGACAAAATTCGAATCTTTTTTTCTAAGATTACAGGTGGTTGTAGAAATTCTCTTGATATTCGATTTAATCCTTCCAATGCTAATTGAGCGTGTAAACGAACGATTTCATCTCGATCATTTTTATACAGTTGACTAATCAGATGATAGAATGCTGGTAATTCATTGCCGAGTATTGTTAACCATGTTGTTTGATCAAGTGATTGACAAAGTAATTCACAAACAAGTATCGATGCACGTCGAACTTCATTCGATTCAAATATCGATAGATAACTTTTCAAAGCAGTTAAAATTTCAACCAGATGTTTCGAAAGAGAGTATTTCAAGACCGTACACAATTGTCCAAGATTAGATAATGCACTCGATCGGTACAGATCGTCATCGAGCTGTTTCGATGCATAAAGAAATGTATTGATAAGTAAACTTGAATATTTTGTAGACATGTCACCTTGAAAAGAAATCATATAAATAGCAAATAGAAATCTTTAATGAATAAATGATTAAAAACGATATACGTTTTCTCGATCTTAAACTCTACTCTTTCATTATTCTTTGCAGTTTACAATTTCAAAGACTAAAATGACATAAGAATTCGTGCACGTTACCTAGTACACGAGATGTTTTCACAAGAATTTCTCCGACTTTCAAACGATCTTCTAATTTTCGGTTGACATTTTGATATTCTTGACAAAGTATCGGAAGAATAATATCTGTATAATGATTAGCTAATGCATGAAAGACATTAATGGCAGCTAGATATTCGTAGGAATCATCGGCATGTAAATGTTCTTGAAAACGATCGAACAGTTCTTTTTGATTGAGAGAAAAATTCTGTAGAGTTTTGGCGTCTGATCGTTCGATTAAACGTCGGAAAAGAATTAAACCATGAGCACGTATGGGTAAACTTGCATCGTATAAACAAGCGATTGCATTTTCATAGGTTTCATCGCGTAGATTTCGTTCAGAATCGATTTCTTCGATTAGAAGATTGGATTTTATTGTTGGTTTCGATGAAACATCTTTAATTGCACCAAATGTTATAAATGCTATCGATAATTCTTCAGCTAATTGACGAATTTCTGAACTGAAATGATGTTCTTTTATCCAAACCAATGACGGATAAAATGACGCAAGAATTTGCTTATTTTCCGTTGAAAACTTTCGAAAAACAAAAATATATTACAAAGCAAAATCAAAATTTTGATTAATTATCTACCTGGTCGTAATGAGTTATTAGTAATGATGCTATTGTAAATGTTAATTGTAAAGCTTCATCATCAGACGATAGATCTTCATTATCATCATTAATTAAAAAGTTTTCTTTAGTCTTCTCTTGACATGTTGTTGTGATTTTGTCAAGAATAATCTAAATTTAGGTTAAAAATAATGTCAAAGAATTAACATCAAGTGACAATTGACAGGAAATTCCTAATGACCACTCATAAGAACAACTCTACTCAATAATCTTATTATTCGTTTCATTTGTCAAAATTGTCATTACTAATCAAAGAAATTACTTGAATAGTTCGTATGATATCATCAAGATTTTGAACGAATATATCCATATGTTCAGTAAGATATTCGAGAATTGATTTTAAAATCTGCATAATAAGATATTGCTTTTCGAATTGAAGTTTTTCGTTATTTGTCCAGAGAAATTTTTCTTCGACAGGTTTGATAATTAATAATTGAAGAAATGAAAGAAAAATTTGAACAGTTAATTTCGAATGATTTTCAATTGAAAATAATAATTTACTAATCGATTGAGAGAATATTTCCAAATTATTTTCATTTGTTTGTTCATAAATTAATTCAAATTTTGCTTGATCATTTGTTTGATATTTGAGAAATAGATAGTGCAGCTCGAAAAGAATTTTCTTGAAAATATTCATCAATTGTTCGTTTGTCATCGAAGAAAAGATTTGAATAAGAATTTGAGAATATTTCATTTTTAACGATGAACACGATCGTTCCAATGCAAGATAAAGATTAATCAATTCATTCCAATAAGTTTCACCGATATAGATTCTCAATTGATCATTTGAATGAATAGTTAATAGATTCGATAGATCATCAAGAAACACATTCATTTGTTCTTCAGAATAGATTTGTCTATCAATAGGATTTCGACATAGGAGAAAAATATTGAAAATATTCGATAAGATTTCTTTTTCGATTATTTGAGGATATTTTCGAAAGAGTTCACTGATTGTTATGCAAATAATTGGCATGAATTTTGGTTCATGAATAAGTTCGATTAATTGATATTTGATACATTGAATGTACTGATCGGGTTGAAGTGATTTCGGACAAGCTGAAAGAATTTTAGCCATGGAAACATAGAGACGATCGTTGACAGCTGTTGTCGAATCGAAGATTGTTTGTAGAATTTGTCGAATACCTTGTTGATTCTCATCAATTAAGATCGATGTGAGAATATTTCCACATTGATGTTTAAGCCACATTGGACTTTGAATATTTGTCGATAATAAACGATTGAGTAGAAAGATTTGTTGAAGAAATAGAGCTGAGAAATGCTTTTGAAGATAAACGAGATTTTCTTGATGAATATTCGATGATAAATTAACGTCGTTCGAAATCGTTTTCAAATGTGGAGAATAGAGTAATTGTAAATGACTGAGAATTATTTCGAGAAAATAAATTGAATATAAACGTTGAAGAACATATAAATTTTGATTGTAAGTTTTCAAATAATTCATAAGACAACTCACAATATCATTGAGATAGATCAATCGATTTTCATGTGTGAGTGTTTTCTTTAATTTCAATAAATGTATTGTTGTAGTTGAATTTTTTAAATATGATTCAATTGAATGGGATACACCTTCGTCGAAATGAAGTGTTAAACCAAGAAGAATAACGAACGATAACGAACGTGAAAGAATGGATTCATCTTGAATGCTGAACAATGGCAAATGTGATGAGAGATGATCTTGTTCGAGTTCGATAAGTTTTTGTAGAAGATGAAGATGAATTTGAATGTATTGGTAATAGATCGGCGATGTCACAGAAAGTGTTATAGGTATTTGAAGTGTTTGATTAGCTTGATGAAAACGATCACATGCATTGGAAAATATCAGATTAATCGTGAGAATTTGTTCGTCATCATTATCAGTTTCATTTGGAATTTTAACTGAGGAAATTGGTTGCATCAATTCATCGAGAACGGTCAAGATTTGTCTATGATCAACAGTCATTTTCAATGAATTGCTTATGTCGAAAGTAAGTAAGCTATAAGATCTATTGATTAGTAACTTTTTTACTCCATTAGTAAATCAGTATCAGTGACATCTACATATAAGAAAAACGCGAGCGAGCGAATAAAAGAAAATATTTTATTTTATAGAAATGAGCCTACAAGAAAAATGAAGCAGCAAAAAATAGAATGAAATCAAATGTTTATTCATATATGTATATTTATATACAATCAGGCACACCGATAATTCCAAAAAGAAAAAGAAGAAAAAACTAATAAGAAAACGATCAAAATAAATCACCGTTGTTACTGTTCACAAGAACTCTAAATCAGCACCATCGGGTCGGATATATTTTGCTAAGAATTATTCGGATTATTATTGTCATTGTCCCGATGTGATAAATGACCTTGAAGTTTTTGATATTGCGTCCACTGAAATAGCAAATCGAAGTTCGTATCGTATTTCTTTTGGTTTGTAATCTTACCATATGATTAGGATCAACAGATGGATTTTGTAAATGAATATTCTTCTTGCAGAATGTATTGAGCAAAACGATCGCTAAAAAATCGTTGAGATTGAATTTCGAGAGATATTTGAGAGTTCATTTACCTCGTTCTTCGAGTCGATTGTATTTCAAAATCCATTCGTTTAATAGGATATTATAATATCTCGGTGTTTCGAAGTATTTCAGATATTTTTTCGTTTGATTTGTTGGAAAGATTCGTTCGAACGAGCCACGTCGTGCGAATTCATCTTCTGTTTCGATTAGAATTCGAATATCGTCAGGTGTTAACACATCGAGAACATTCTTTCGTGCTTGCTGAAAACGAACGAAAAAAAAACAAACAGTTTTGAATGTAAAGTTTGTCGTTTTTTTTGTTACTTCGTCACTGTAACGTTGAGAAAAATGTTGATGTTTGAGTTTCTCATCTGTTGATAAACTTTGAGGAAGAACTCGACGATCAAATATCAAACTTTTCGGTAATTTTGGTTTTCTAAAAAAACAAGAAACTTGTTCATCGAATCGAAAAGAATATAATCGTCAGATCTTCTACCGTCTTGCAGAACCTTCGAATAGAATATCTCGTCGATCAGGTATCATAAATCCACTTAAATTCAACAAATCACTAATCATTGAACCTTTGACAGTAATATCCAAAGGTGAATTCGAATGTAAACTAATCGAATAAAAGAATTTTTAACATTCGAAAACGAAAAACAGAATCCGTCGTATCTACCTAGGCGAAATATTCACTTCGACTATGTAAGGTTTGCATTGATCATCGAGAATAACATCAAAACCAAATAGTTCATGAACGCTAAACTTTCGTCGAACATTAGCTTTCGTTAGAACATTGACATACGAATCCGCACTTGAAATCAAATTCAAAATTTAATTTTCTTATGCTTTCAAACAATTCAATTTCTACCTAATGATTGTTTTAATAATTAAATCTTTAATTTTATCGAGAACTTCTCCGACATCAACATCACGTTTTCGTAAATAAGCCCACAATGCTTTCAAACTCCTTCAAAACATAAGTCAATCTTTTCTATGGTTTTTTCTTTGCTTTCAAAATTTACCATTTATGTCCAGTACATGCACCTGAATCATTATTCGTTTTGTATTCGCTATTATATCGATTTATGGAATAGTTTGTCAAATGCATAAACCGGTCGCTCAAAGATTTGACAGATGATGAATATCTAAAGTTAAGTTGTTGTTTTTTTAAGTGTCAACACATTAAAAATGAACGAGCTCATTTAATTGACACTCACTTTCTCGACGCAAACCGAGTTAAACCTTAAAGAAAGACAAATGTCAGTCTGGTATTTTTCTAACAAATATCGATTTTACCATCGTCGAACAGATAGATTCGTAGAGGATCATGAGATGTTACGTAAACATACAAGCGTAAATCGAATTTATGACCATTGATTAAATAAGGATTTGCGATATATCTAAATTCATAGAATTCTCACAAAAAAACGATTTTTCCTTTGACAATAAATTTACTTTTGAACAATAACCGGTCGTTTTTTCGGTACATGTTCCATTTTACTAATAACCTAACGAGATTAAAAATCGATTTATTTCTCTATTCGAATTCAAAATGCTAAACTTACACGAATACCTTGACCTCGAGCACTAGCGGGCTAAAAACAAGCAAAAAAAAATTTTGATTATTCGTTGATTTTCTCGATGAATACGAACTGGTTTAATAATCCATTTCGATTCTTTCGTATCGGTCATTTCTTCAAAAACTCGTTTGAATAACAGAAAATCCGCTGGCAGGACGAATGTTTGCGGAACAAAATCGAATTCTCGTCGCGAATGAACAGCTTGCATATGCGAGAGATTTCTCCATAAACGATCTTTTCGTCCGATTTGAAATGAACCGGGAAAATGATTAACCTAAGCAAACGAATGCACATAACAAACAATAATAATAGAAAGCCTTTGAAATATTCAAATGAATGAAGAACGAAGCCAGGAGAATTAATCAAATTTTGTTTTCTCTATTCGTGTTGTTGCTTACTTTTTGGTATTCGCGAATGGCTTTAAAACAAATCGGTTTCATGTGCCGAGACCAAGTACCGAGCCAATCGTTGCCCTCTGAACAATCATTTTTTTAGAAATATTGAAGAAAAAAAACTTGGAAAAGATCCTACCATCGACTAGAAAGAGAAGAAAATAATTATGAAAGACAATAGAAAAGAAAAAAAAGACAAACTCACCACTGATCAAACGAAAACCAGAACGAATGACGGTGTTTTTAACGATATTCGGAGTGATTGAACTCATTTTCCATTTCATCATTTTTCGTAATGGTAGAGGCAATTGTTCGACTAGAATGAACCGAAAGATCTTTTAATGAAAAACTTTCGATTTGGAATTCGACTTACGTCGTTGAGTTTCAGTACAGAATCGAATTGTTGGAGGAACATTTACGAATAAGCTAGGGATAAAACCTGACTTTACTTCAGTATTTCCCACTCGACGAACTAATTCACAACAATCAATTGACTTTAAATTTTGAAAAGCTCAAATACTTTACCTTTATCCGATAAGAGTATATTTGGATCAAGACTAAAACTTGCATCTGTTTCAACTATTCAAATGCAAATGAGAAGATAGAAGAAAAGAAAACAAATTCAATATGAAAGATTTACCATCACTCTCTGAACTTCGAACGGATTCATCTTCAATCTCGGCTTCATATTCTTCATCTTCGATTTCAAATGGATCTTTATCCGTCAGTCTAAATATAAATTCATAATTTCAATTCAATTTTTGTATTTTTCATCGAATTCATTCTCTCAGAATCAAACAAACGAACAACTCTTACGGTTCTATCTGTATAAAAGTAACGTTTTCTTCTTCGATCATTTCCTCGAATGCCTCATCATCATTATCTCCTAACGACTCCTTATCGACAAAATCATCCTGCAAAACTGTCGTATTCGCTGTTGTTGTTATTGTTGATGCTGTTGTCATGTTAGTTTCTCGTGATTGATTCAAATAGATTAATGTTGATCGATTGAAATGCTCTCTTGGTGTTTGTTTTGTTATGTTTGATTTTGTAACTGGCAAATGGTTTGTTTGATTAATAATACGATGTTTTTCAATGACACGTGTACGAATCAGATGTTCGAGTTTGAGATTGACTTGACGAGATAATTCTTGTGGTGTTAAAGTTTTTTTTTGCGTGTCACGAGCTGATTTAGTCAATTGATCAGCAAAATGATTCATTTCTGTAATTGAACGATGTTGATTTCGTTTTAATTGTTCAATAAAGGTCAACGTCTGCTCGAATGTAGTCAAGTTATTTGCTGTTGATCTTCGTGCTGAATTACAAACATCTTGACGACGATGCAGTAGTTTCTGCGTATTCGTCGGTGCTAATTGATGATCTGTCGATATGATTGGTACGATATAGGTACGTAAGTATGAAATGTCTGAGTTCATCATCCCTTGATCAACTGACATGTACATACAAAAACAAAACCAATTCCTTTTCTCTTTTTTTTTGCTCTTTCTCTCTGTTTCTCTCGGTTTTTTTCTCTTATTTGATGTCAGGTAATAAATTCCATTTGGTAGTCTGGAGAAAAAGAGAGAATAAGAAAGAGAGAGAGGAAAAAATTGAGATTCGATTTCAAGAGTACAGAAAAGTGATCGAAGTAGGCAATTATTTGTGTTGATTGTGTTTTCTTGAGACATCGAATAACCAAGAGAAGAAAAGAGAAAGAAAAATTCTTTGTGCTTCATTGCTCATGGACACTTGTAAAAGCTCTTTTGCGATTTTTTCTTTTCTATGCATGCTGCTCGTTAGTTTTGCAACGATGGTGACAAAAGTCAAGCTTTTTTCCTCGTCGCTTTACTTTATATTTTAATGGTTAAATTGAATTGCTCTTTACAAATTTTTCTTTTTTTTTCTTCACTTCTACTTAACCTAGTCCGATCAATGAACAAACAAATATAATTCGATGTAGGTATTTTTAACAATATCTAATTATACAATAGACGAAAAAAATATTGAAAAACACATGTTTTCGATTTGTTGTTTTGACATTTTCGAGTAGTTCTTTTCATGCACAAGCAAAGAAATTGTTGTTGATCAAACGAATACAAACAAAGAAAATAGGTTTTGAAGAATTAAGGCGTTAAGTAAACTAATGTTTAATCGTACGACCAGAAGAGGATGCAGAGACACGGCTTTTTGTAGAAGAAAATTTGCTCGATTTTTCTTTTCTATGTTTTTTTTCGACTGAAATATTTCCGGAAGAACGATTAGAAAGTATACTTGAAATGTCTTTTAGATTTTAACTTTTCAAGTATTTTAACCTTGAGTTTGACATATGTATATAGACTAATGGATTTTTTTCATGAATAGATAATTATTGCTTACCCATCTTGTGATGCTGCCGATGCACTTGTTGCTCGTTTTTTGATTTTATTCATAAGTTCATCTCGACGTTTTTTACCATCAGCGTTCGCTGCTGATAGACTCACTGAACGCAAACCAGTCCCATTGCTATTCATTATTTGTGATTGTGTCATTTTCATGATTGATGATGAAGTGAGACTTTCACTAGTCAATCCATTTATTTGTTGTTGTTGAATAGTTTCAGGTTTAAGTGTTTCTTTGACAATTGGATTTGTTGCAGAAAATGCAATGAGACTTTTTTGCGATAAAGGTAATGGTGGTTGTTGTGGTTTATGAAATGGATGAATACGATGATGAGTTGCATTGGTAGTGATCGGTTCAGTATTCTCATTGATTGTTGCAACTTGAATAATGTTATTTGCGGTAATCGAGCCTGGTTTAGCTGATTGAGGAGGAATAAATGTACGAAATGGTGGTGCAGTAGGCATTGGTGGTTTGGATTCAGCTGATTTTACGAAATCTCGACGAATCATAACCTGGATAAAAGAAAATAGTGTTGATTATAGTTTTTTTTTCTTCGATTTACTCGAGTTATAATCGCTCTTTGTTGTTCTACATTAGCTACTGGCTTAGCAGTTATTAATGCGGATGGAACGGGAATAAGTACTTGTGATGTCGTTTCGGATGTTGATGCTTCAGTAACTAGTGAACTCTCTTCCGATTTATTGACTGTTGGCGTTTGAAGAGGAAGATTAGAATGCATTGTTGCTTGAATCTAATAGATAAATCTGATTTTAAAGAAAAATAAAAAGATTTAACGTACCTGCAGAGATGCAGATCGTTCGACATTGTTATTGTTATTGTTATTCTCTTGTTTGGCAATACGAAAACTTTCTGAAGTTTTTCGAATTAAAGAAGGTGTTGTTATCGTATTTTCATTAGCTTGAAATGTTCGTTCATTATTTGATCCATTGAAAAGTGTTGTTCGTTCGAGTTTTGGTATTGATTCACTGGGTACTGGTACTGTTGTTTGTGCGGGTACAGTCGTTTGTTTCGATTGAAATAATTTTGCTGTTGGATTAGCTCGAGAATTTTTTTGAAAATTAGCAACTAATGCTTTTTTCCAACTTTGATTATTATTTGCAGCTGTTGATAGAGTACCAACAGTTAAATATGGAGGAGTAGTCGGTTGAGATCCATTTATTGTCGAAGTTTGATCGATAATTGTTGAATCATCTTTCGCCATATTATTACGAGCAAAAATACTCATTACTGATGTATTTGCTGGATTGATTGGTGCACGCTGAAAGGTCGAAATAATTTTCAAGAGAAAATTTTATTTAAAAAGAAAAAGATAATTTACCCAAGTATCCATCAGTGATATGACAATGTCAGTAGCAGATGTACCTTTTTGTTTAACACCATTTGCATTTAAAGGATTAGATATCTTTAAGAAAAAGAATTCAAAATCGATGAAAAATTGCAAAATCAATTTACATTTGTTTCAGATGACTGAAAAGCTACAGCAACAGGTCGTTCATCGCTAACAGTACGTCGTGCAATCGGTGCTGATGCAACATTATGTGCCCAACGACGGTTATCGTCTTGCGTTGAAGTTTGATTGCCTGTTGTGTCGGGTTCTTGTGTTCGACTATTTGTCGAAAGATACGGATTTTGAATTTTAATTGAAGGTGGTAGTGATGGTGGTGGCGGCGGTCGTCCTCGACTACTTGCAACAGCTGTCGACGGTGTTGATGTTACTATTTGAGCTGTGGTCGTAGTTGTTGTGATTGCCGGCGCCGAATTATTGACATTTGATGGTTGATTTGTAACGACTTTCGGACGAAAAAATGGGTTAGCATAATAAGGATTTGCAGCTTTTATCGGCGAATTCGTTTGTCTAGGCACGAGAAAGAGAATTTAACTAAACGAAATGAATATTCTTTCGTTTTTACAATTGCCCTGAGATGTTTGGTTTTGAATCGTCGTTATCTGAAGAAGGAAGAAGAAAAATAAAAAAAAAAGCAAGCAATTAGGAGTATTGTGTACTGTTTTTCTCATTTGATTTCGATGCACTATTCGGTGCACTTGTTGTTGGTAGTTGTTTTGATAGTCGAATATTTGCATTGGTTTCGTTTGAATTATTATCCGATACGCCTGCTGTTCTTGGTCGCATAGGAATTCCATTTAATTGTTGTTGATGTTGTTGATTGGATGAATCCTGAGTTGGATAAAGAATCACACGTTTTGGTGGTTCACGTGGAACGAAAACAAGGCCATTTCTTTTCATTCTCTCTCTCTCTTTCTCTTTTATATTTCAATTGAAAGTTTCACACTAATTCAAAGCACCAAACCTATCATAAGCACCATCGATCATATTTTCAATTGTCGTGTTGAACAAAAACAAAAAATTGATCTAAAAATACAAAAGAAAACTTTACCGTTTCAATGATGTCGCACATGTTAGAAGTATCATTAATATTGATGTTGTCAAGGTACCCGTGTCAGGCAAAGATCAAGAATTAATTTCATATTTAAATAGGATTATTTTACATTGATATATCTAATAGAAAAAAATATGTTGATGAAAGTGAGAATTTAATTCATGAGGTTATATTTAGAATGAAATTTGAGATGGAATTTAAAAAAAAAACTAATTTGATAAGTGGCGCCATCGTCATTGTAGTTGAATTTACCTTTTCTTTTCTTCAAAAAAAGTCTATTTTGTCAAGTTTTTCTTTATATATATATTGGACAATGATTTCTATCTTGATTGGGTCATAGATGTTCGAAGTATTTTTTTTATAATCTATTTAACGTACTAAACGTTCTTTTGGCAGTTGCAGCCGTAACAGAACTAGCTTAGTTTTGTTGTTCAAAAATAGAAATGAAGAGGAACGAGTGAATGCCGATGTTCGTTCTTCACATTTCAACTTTATTTCGACTCTTTCGTTTTTGTCTGTTTTTAGGAATTCTTAGGCTATAAAAATTGTACAACGACTAAACGAATGCATTGATAGGCGAAATATGTTGTCCTCGTCTAAGAATAGAGCTCATATTTATCTCTCTCGAATATGTTCACAAATGTTGAAGATCAGTCGATCGCTTGTAGATCTACCTGATGAAATGTTAATTTGTATTTTGAATAAACTTGAAAATGTTGATGTTCTCCTTTCATTTTGTGGAATCAACAACCATCGACTTAAACGTCTCATCAACGACAAGATCTTTTCCGACCGATTGACATTTCCATCGGATATCGATCGAACAAAAACAATACTTCGTCGATTTTGTGATTCAATGTGACTATCTACAAGACAATTCTGTACGTTATTTCACCGATGATTCACCATTGAGACGGATTTTCAAAGAGCAAATTGTGAGATTAGAGATTGTCAATGAAGATCATGGATATTCGGTTGGATCGAATATACAAATATAGTTTATGTACATTTAGCTCATTTATTCGATAAACTTGAATATTTCAATGTGATTCACGACAATCGTGAAATTCCACTGTTCACACTTGTTTTTTTGTCATCGACTTGTTTCTCATGTGCAAATCTTCGTCATTTATCTGTCAATGTTGGACGATTTGACGATATTCTTTGTTTACTTGATGGTCGTGTCAATCAACTAACGACGTTGATTGTTCAAATCGATTCAATGAATGTCGATTCAACAAGAACATTTAACAATGTACGACCATTATTTTCTCTCTTTCGATCAATTTCAAACAAAAGTTTATTTAGGAGACTTTGTAATTCGATCAACGGATGTTCAATTTACAACAATTAACTTTATATTTACAAATCTTTGATCAACGGCCATAGATCAGTCCAAATAGTCTCATCGATGAATTTTCAAGATATTCATCACAATTGAAGCTATTCAACTTTTATCTCAGTGTCACAAAACGCTCGAAACATTTGATTGATTATTTAGCAAATCATTTACCGAAACCGATTTGTCTCAATCGTGAGTACGAACAAATCTTCAATATTCCTTCGAGACATGAGAATTTCAGTACACATCATGTTTATACATTACCTTTTCAATTTGTGAAATTGTTGTCAATTGGCAATAAGTTTCCTAATACAAGATTTGATTCTGTGATTTCATTGCTGGCTTACATGTTGTTGTTGGTGTTGATTCTATTTTTGAATAAAAACTCTTTCTATCTCATAGCTCCATCTGCATTTCACTTTTTTCTTTCGTTCGAATTTCATCTTGTCATATTTACTCTTGATGTTTTTAGTAGATAGATAGCATTTCTTTTTCTATTTATTTACTGTTGCTGTCTTTAATATGCCAGATCATCGTTCTTATCAAGATCCATTCTACGGATGGAATGTTCCGAAACCGATTTCATTATGTGTTCATGCACTTAAAGAATTTAATTCATTGCCATGGGAAGCAATTCAAAAATTGATTTCAAGTAGATTTACTTGAGAGTAGAAGATTTTTTCGAAAGTATTATCTTTGTATATGATTTTAGTGAGTGAAGCACATATTTTAAATGAACAAACAGCTTCACCACTTAAAATCTTGATGAAAATTTCACAAACATGCTCGATACCCATCGAAAAACTATTGATTATCTTCAATGGATTTGTTCATGTACTTCGTTTAGCTTTAAAACCGCCTGCAGCATTTCTTAAACCAGATGTAACCATATTATTCACAAAACGAAACGAGAAATCTGTTTGTTTTCTCTCTCTCTAGATTTTCAAAGATGATTTACGTGATTTGAAGTAAGTCATAAGAATATGCAAAACTAAACAAAGATCTATTCATTTAGATTCTCGGAACAAATAATCGAAGAATTTCATAATGTTCTCTTCGGTTCGAAGTATGTACACATTTTTATCTTGTTCCCTAAATGTCAATTTACTTTTCATTATTATCTTTGATCGCTAGACGTGATCAATTGTATAGTGTTATTCAAGAACGTGATCGTCCTCGTCTGCCAACGCTTCAATCATTCAATTGGAATCTTGATGTTACTCTAACAACAGCGTATGTTTTCTCTTTTTTCTTTTTATTACAAATATTTTGTAATTTCCGTTCGTTTTAGATCGTTGTCACGTTGTATTGAACCGTTACTATTCTTTCAATTTCGTACAAGTGATAATCGAAATGTTACATTCGAAGTAACAAATAATCAAAACTCATCTGTATAAAACTCTTCGTTGTGTTTAGGTTCCTGTGAAGAAATTCAATGAATTACGTTATAATACAGCTTTACTACTCAAAGAAATGGAAGAAGTCGATGGAAAACAAGCATTAAAACTTCTCGAAACATAGAGAACTCTTCAGTGCCATTCTTCTATTTATTTATCACTTGAATAATTACATGCCAATGATTTCCTTTTTTTGCTAGTTTTTTTTATTTTATTTGATTGTCTTGATTTTCTCTTCTCGTTCTTTCTCTACTTGTTCTTCTTCTTCTTTTTTTCCTTTGTATGATGAAAATAAATGAAAGATAGATGGAAATCAGTTGATCCAATCGTTGATTAAACACTACTGTGCATGCTATTCTATTCCCTCAAGTCGCAATTTTTTTGATGGCTTGAACTAATGATAAAATAAATTCTAATTTCATCGTTGAACCCGATCGATAATTGAAGAAAAATGTTGATACGATATGTCATTAGAGAATTTTGTCGTCAGAGATGTAATGTATGCATTAACAGAATGATGAGAAAATGAGAGAGAGAGAGAGGGAGAGAAAATGGTTATTTAACACAATCTTGTTCAAGCCGTTGGCATTGTTGTTGTAACTTGATCAACGGATGAAGAAAGGAGAACATGCACGAAACACATTAGTAATCAATTTTCGAAGACGAGATGTTTCTTCTGTTGTGATTCACTCAGCAGGCGATGTCGTCGTCGTCGTTGAATGACTGAATACATGTGTCTGTCACCTGAGAAAATTACATTTTCCTTTCTTATTATGACGAATAAATTCAAAAAAGAAGAAAGTCTTCAATAAAACGATGGCACATGCCCGGATTTTTCCTTTTTTTGTTCTATTCACAGAAAAAAAATCTAATGTCAACAACATGCTCATATCTTAATGATAAATGAGATAAATAAGGAAAAAAGTATGAATATCGAGCGTTTGAAAATAGTTCTTGATGGTGCAATCGAACGCAGATGTTTAGCATAGAAAGTTTTATATACAGATGACGTAAAACAATCTTCGGGTATTTGCTTATCCAGAGATAATCTTGTTTGTTTCAATACTTTTTGATCACAAATACGTTTCGTATCGAAATCATGATAAAGACACGAATGTAAAATTAACAGTGATTTACATTTGTCGATTTGTGCTTGATTTGAAGGCGATGGATGGTATCGTTCACGAAAGAAACATGTTTGAATATAAGTTTGACAGAGATAATTCTCGATTGATTCAGTTAAATTACGAACTAGATTATAAGAACTGGACGATGCTAATGGGATTAATTGACAAGAAAATATCAGATAAATTGAGTAAAATATAGTCATCGAATTTGATGATGATGGTAATAAAACAGGCAGATGAAAACGAAGATTATTAAACAACATCTTCCTAAAGATATAAGAAAAAAAAGTCATTCGTTTTTCTTCTTTTTTGATTAATTTTCTCATGTATCTATAGGTATTCGCTAATGAAATGTCTTTCTCTGATTATGACATGCACAGACGCACGTACACATGGGAGGCGGTGCAAGTGTGAAGTTTCACTTTTTTACTACTATTACTACTACTTACAATTCTTTCTTTTTTGCCTTCTATTTAATTTGACAGGTAATGTAAGCATATGTGAACCGGCCAGCATAGTCTTCCATTCATTCGTACACACATGCATACGCTATCATCAATTGGTGATTGTTCTCTTATCTCCTAGACATTCAAATTTTGATCAGTAGGCGTCAAAATTTCGTGTAATGATAGATGGTTTACATATACGTATGTATCTATACAGCTAGACGGAGCGGTACGTTTTATTGGACTAACACAATGAGAGATAAAGTAATGAGAGAAAGAGCGAGCGAGCGAGCGAAAGAGAAGAAAAAAACTCCGAAGTTCGTTGTCTTTAACACGTTGATGTGCTAGTAGAAGTAAAGAGAAAGAGGAGGAGAAAAAAAAGTATTGAACATGAACGAAGACCGGAAGACATTCACGCATAGAATGCAAAAAAAATGAGAGAGAGAAAAAAAAGAATCGAAGAGAACATACAAAAACTATGAGCGAGGCAAAAAAAAAGAATGTCGCTTATGCTATCGCATTCTCCTCGTCATACAGTCGGAATGGACAAGAGTCGAGTTGATGAATGAATTAACGCGTTTTCTTTACAGGCGTAAGAGCCCAGTCGTCGTTTCTAATTTCCTGTTTCCGCTTAGGCAAACGCGTCTTCTTCTTCATCTCACTTAAAATTGTATGTATATATATTACAAAAGAAGAAATGGAACGAATGCATCATCTTTAATAATGTCACAAAGAAAAAAAAACTGTTTTCTGTATTAATTAAGTCGTAGTCAATATGATGACAAGTTTTTTTTTCTAACATTGCTAATCGGATTGAGTAAATACTTTATGTCGTAAGATTTATTGCTGTCAAAAAGAATTTGAAATGTTTATGAGTATTGATTTTGATTAATTAATTTGTATCATTTTATTAATATAAAATACAATGAACATCATTTTTATTCTTCCATTTTGAGAAAAACTTTCGGTTTCGAAAAAATTTTAATGGCTTCATCTAGTTCAATGATTTTCTTTTCGAGTTCTTCTTTCGTTCGTCGTAATGTCAAAGAATCATTTCGAATCGGTAAATGACTCATTTTTTTCTCCAAATCGGCTCGATCTAAAATGAATTTCCGATGAATCAAAGAAAAGAAATTTCAATTAATTCTCACTTAATTCAAGCTGTCGTAATGTTGACAGACGTTTATCATTATCGATTTTAACATGTCCATAAGGACAATCAGGATCAGGCGTATTCATTCGTTCGTCATATAATTCTTGAGCTCGTTTTTCTTTTATTTTTTCGATACTAATATAAAGATCAAACGAGGATTAATTCGTTGTAAAAAAAAATAACACGTACTAATTAGGTACACGACCTTTCTGCTTTTCATTATAATCTTGAAGTTCTTTGTGTTTTTTTTCTCGAATATGTTCAACGATTTCAGTCGTGGCTGATCTACGAACTTTGGGCACTTCTCTTGCCCATTGAGAATTGAGTTTAACATAATCGATTCTGCTCTTATCATCGAATTCGGCTGACTTCTAGAAAACAAAATAAGATTTTACGAAATTTCATCGGTTTTTGTTTCTTAGGAAATTATTATTACTAAATCAATTGATGAAGAAATCGAAGCTCGACGTGAGCCTGCAGCAGATGAACACCGAAGACTTCTTGGTCCTGTATTCTCATGAGCATGAAGGAAATTGCCGCGAGCTGATTGTGCTCGAGACAATGAACGATTTGTTTCCTTGAATAGAATACAAATGAGAATGTTTTTCTTTTTTCTTCTCGGCAGCTACTTCATCTAGTCGTTGTTTAACTTTCGATTGCACATGATCGTACTGTTTCGAACGCCAAAGTTCTCTGGCAGGAGTTGGTTGATTGACATTTTTCGTTGTTTGTCTGTAACGAATACGTTTGACGTTTTCGTGTAAATGATTTTTCGGTGGTTCTTTAGATACAAATTGAATAAAAAAAAAGTGTCGTGATTTTTAATACAAAATTCATACTCGCTGCTGATCCATGAGTCGGTGAAAGACCCATGCCTTGAACTTCGAACAAAAACGGAACGCCAGTTCCATTCATCGCACGTCTGTGAATTGCTTTTGCATCTGAACCATGTACACGTGCGAATGCCTGAGAATTTGTAGGCGCACTGCTCGGGCGATCTCCGTATTCATAGCCAGGTGTTGGTGGTATTGGACCAGTTAGAAGAGATCGACCTAAATTCAAGGTTAAATTTGCTGAGTCTTTTACTTAAACTCTACCTTCAGGATTTTTTGTGCCTGAATCAAATCTTTGTTGTCGTTCATATCGACTAGGAATCGGTGGTTTCGATTGACTTGTCCATTCTTGAATCATATTCACAAGCAAACAGAATAAAGATTTCAATTCTATTCAATAGATTTTTTAAAACTCTACGACAGCCATTGACGATACTCTTACTATGGGTTTAAGTCTCTAATCCTTGATTAAATGTTACGATTAAATTCATAGAGAAACAATCGTGATATTTTGTTTAATTTAGATTATATATATATTGTTAATAAGTTGTTAATATCAATGATAATATATAAACATAGATGTCAGTACATATAATTTGTTTTCCAACTGCTCAAATATCGATCAATAAAAACCCAGCGAACGCTAGACTTTTTTCTCTGCATCTCTAACTAACTATATTACAAAAAGATCTTTTTGATCGTTTGTACGAAACGAAGAACACAAAAAAAGTTCTGCGTCATAGAGTCTCAATCATCAATATTTTATTTTTTTTATTAATAAATCAAATATCAACATCTATTAATTGATTTATTATCTATATGTACACATCATCTATATTCGTACAAGATAAGTCAACATGTAAGTTGATCGACAATTGTATTCAATTTGATTTAGCATTGAAATAAAACAAAAGCACGTGGTAATCTATCAAACGTTTGACATTATCTCCGACTGAGCTAGTTGAAGATTACACAAATAAATCAAATGTTTGTTCTTTATTTTCCAATAGAACTCCTCGAATGTTATCGAGCAGTTAAAGCGTTTCCTGTTCATTGAAATTTGTTTTTTTTTCTTGAATAGAGAAAAAAAAGTCAAAAAGCAAGAAAATAGACTTTTTGTATTAATTTCCCACGATTGATCAGATCAATAAAAAGTATGTTTTTTTTTTCTTTGGTTCATCATTCTTCATTAAACAAAGGAAGAAAAAGAAAAAATTACATTTATATATAAACAATATGGAAAAAAAAGAGCGACGAGGAAAAAACTTCGTCGAAGAAAATAATCCAAAACAAAACAATTTCTTCTTTTCCTTTTCTTTCATCTTAATTCTCAGTCTTTTGACGCCCGCTCCATAGGAGGAATATCCATACATTCTTTTTTTATTTCTCGAGCAATCTCATCTGATAAAATATGCACATATTTCAATTGTTTTATTTCAAGAATCTTCTGTTTGATAGCGAGAGACAATCAAAAAAGAAAATATTTTCGTTATTTCTTTTTCTCTTATCTAGAGTCATTCGTTTTCATTTTACTTTTCTTTCGTCGTTTTTCCTTCTTGTCATGATATTTATCATCATTTTCTCCATTAAACGTAATTTATACACCTCATGTTTTTCTCTTCCCTCTATTTCGTTTTTACGTTAAAACGAACATAACAACATGTTTTTATGTATTAGTCAAACATGTACTAATATGTTCTACGAAATACTCGACAGATACTATTGATGATGATAATCAAGCAAAGAAAAACATACTAGTTTTATCGGTTTGACGTACTGATAGTACAACAACAACAATAACAACAATAGATTGTTTCCTATAAATATCTTGAATTCTCTTTGTTTTAGATTTCTATATGCTGTAGAACTAAATATGAATGAAAATGAACATAATAATCGGCAAAATTCCACGCCGAATCATTCGACAAATCAAACAAGGTAATAGAAAAAGCTCGTTGTTAGATAAGATAAACAAGAAAAAACAGCATGTTATTCATTTAACCCTGAGAACGACACTCGAAATAAATAGGTTTCTTGATAAGACGATGTGAGAACCCAAAAAAGAAAAGAATACATGTTTAAGGTCTTGACTTTCCTCACAAATTCTGATACAATATGCAGAATTCTCGAGACAAAAAAAGGTCACTGATCTTTTCTGCTAGTAAACAAAACTCGGTTTTATTTTGCTTATTTCGTCAATCGTTTTTAAACGTACGCACTTACATCGTCATTAACGACAATTCTAATCATTTTCGACCTTTACTTTTAAAATCTACTCATTTCTCTTCTTCTTCTTCTTTCATTCGTTGTCGAGGTTTTGTCTTTACCTTGTTAATTTGTATATTTCTCTCGTTTTTTTTTCTCTTCCTCTTCTCAATAGAAGTGCACAGAAAGACATTTACTTGATCAGAAGAAAGAGAGAAAGAAAAAAAGAGAAAAAAGAAAGAAACCTTTTCCGATTGAAATTTAATCACAAACGCAATAAAAACTTTCATTATGGTATATTAAACGTTCAATACAAATGTTTAACCGACGGTTTTCAACAGGAACAATTGCATTCAGGTAGATAGACAAAACAAACGAAAACAATTTTCATTGTTCGCTCGTTACACATTAATTATCATTAATATGAATAATCGACGGTTTTTTTCCCTCGAAGATATGCGTACGGAGATAGTGTACAATAATCACTAAGGTATTTTCGATAGACGCGCCTTATTTTTGCTGAGAAACAATGAACTGGCTTTTATGTTTATCGAAATATCAGTAGAGAAATATTTGATTGAATGTTCAATTTTGTTTTTGTTGATTTAGGAGAGCGCAAAGACAGAAAACAAGTCCAAGTCCCGAAGCACGATTGAATTCCAACGGTGGAAATCAATTAGCATCTCTTGATCTTCATCAACCATATTCAGCAAATAATTCGTCGACAACAGCTAAACCGGGAGCAGGAAATTCGAATTCTCTGCCCGGCCATCAATCAGCTCGATCGAATACATCCAATCTTCGTCTAGTCGATCAACAAGCTTTGAACGTATCTGATAGTGTAAGAAAATCATTTTCATGATGAAACACATCGAATAATTGTGTTTTTTTTGTTCGGTTATTAGTTGGCCACGTCCGGTGCTGGCATTGATCACGATCATCTTCATGCATCTTCCACGAATTATTCGTTTAAAAAGAATTTTTCAACATCTGATCTCGATCCATTCGAACGTCGAAAACAAGCAGCTCTAGCTAAAGTCGAAGCTAAACTCGAAAAAGCTCAACGTTTACATCAAAAAGCTCATCAAAGTGTCGAACAGGAAATTTCCGATTTTCTTCGTGTAACAACCATACCAAATACAAATAATGAAACGAATTCATCTCGAATAACCAATGCTTCCTATGAAAAACGTATTAAAACATTGCAAGATACGAAAAAAGAATTGGAGAAAAAAATTGCCAATTATCAATCGGATATTTCACGAATACAAGCTGGAGACATTCCGCATAATTATGCATCGTCAAAAGATATTTTAACTAATATTAAAACTACGGCTGCTAAAGTTGCAAGCGGAAGTTTAAAACATCGATCATCGAATGAGAAAGAACAGCCAGTGAATTCCACACAGAAAAGTTCAAATGAACAGATATCTTCCAATGAAAATGATAATCAACAACATTTGAATTTAAATATCATGAATATGAATACTGAAGGTAATCAATCGTCGCTATCAAGTTCAGCTTCGAACGAAGTTGGCAATTCACAATTCTACATTGATTCAAATCGTATGAATTTCATTCTCTTTTGTCTCATTTGAAAACAAAATCATTTTCTAGATGAACATGTCTATGAAAGTGATACTAAATCCAACCGAAAACACGAGCAAAACTCTCATTCAAGTACGTATTTCTTCTTTTTCTTCTTTTTTGCCTAAATACAAACGAGAAAAGAATCTATCGAGACTAATCTAACGAGTACCCTAGGCTGGCACAGACCTTCAATTCGTTTTCTTACAGGTATTATATCTAAGTATAATCAACCGACGATAAGACAAGATTTTTTATGCTTTTCTATTGACATAACATGTTTTTTTTTCCACTCTAGCTGATGGTTCAATCAATCACGAACATGATAAATCACCATCAGCAACTCGGTATCAAACGTATGATGATTCGAATCTCGAATTAATCGATCGAATATCTGATCATTCCGTTGATGATCGACAAACCAAACGAAATCTTCCCGTAAATTGATAGTTTTTCTTTTAAAATTTATTGTTGAATTATTATTTTCTATTTTTGTTAGTTAACGGGTACTGAATATCAACAAGTAACAACAAGAATCGAGTTAATGCAAAAATTAATCGATCGTTACGAGACAAAAATGAATGAAATGCAAAAACAACTTGATCTGCTTTCGGTTATCAACGAAAATCAACGTGAACAAAATGAACGTTTCAATACTGAACTAACTGATCTCATTGATCTTCATCAAATTGAAATGTCGTCGATGAAAACTGATATAAAAAATCTCGAAGAACGTTTAGTTTATAAATTCAATGATTATTGGAATGAAGTCTTGGAACGATTGGACAAACTCGATACAAGAGTACGTATCTGTTGACTCGATTATCGCTTCTACATATGTCATTCTATTTATTTATTTTACTAAGAATAGATTGACATTTGATAGGAAAGAGACCATTTATTTCACCCTAGGAATTGACGTCTTTATATATAATTTTTTTTTCTTTTATCATTTAGACAGCTAAAGTCGAACAAACTCAAACGCATTCGCTCGAAACCGAAGAAAATACCCATCGAATTATTAGTAAATTAGTCAATATTTTGCTTACTGTCTTTGCAATTATCCTTCTACTTTTGTCAACCATTAAAAATCTTGTACAATCACGGTAGATAAACAATTATTTATGTTTTTTTTTCAATCGAACATTATTGTTTATATTTGTTTAGTGTTCATGCTCTGACCATATTGATACTTGTGCTTGCATGGATAACATTTCATTATCTTCCGCCGAATTATTTCCAAACATCGGTGTTTAAAAGTACAAATGCAGATTTCCAACTCGATAGTTCTTATTAATCTGATTTAGATTTGCCTAATATATTCAAACGAACAACAAAAAATAATACTTTGCAATCCTAATCAAACAACAAAAGTTTTCCTATTGCAAAATCTTAGATTTTAGATTTTTTTCTTTCGTTCTTGTCAATTCATGTAATCTATTATCAGCATAAGATTTCTTCTGCATCTAATTTCGTAATTGTATATTATCATTAAGGATCTAGTCGTTTCATTCTCTCGTTTCGTGTTGCACATTTGACAAAAATGTATAATGTGCTCCATATACTTGCATAAGCATATCTGTGTGATTATATATAAACATAATATTCAAAAAAAATTATTTGTGTTGCCTTTCTTTTTGTTGGTTGTTTTTTTTTCGAATGGTATTAAAAACTAGAACGGTAAAAAGATATTGCCTTTATTTATTTTTTTTCTCTCTCTCTCTCTCGTGTTTTTCGCAAATAATTCAGCCTAATGTCGCTATTAGTCGGTGTTCATGTTCTTCTTTTCTATCTATTGGCTGTTTAGACGTATTATTATTAATAATAACAACCCATCAGAAGAAAGGAAAAGAAGTAAAAAAAAGAAAAAAAAACGAATCGAAGTTGTAGACAGCTGACTGACTATCTTGTTTCTAATAAACAGAACAGAACAAAAAAAACGCAATTTATTTGATTTTAATGAAACATATTGATTAAATCTGTTTGAGTTGAGGGTGACAATTAAGATACCATCATTGTGCATGTCTGTATATTACTTCACTTCGTGTGTTCTGTTCTATTAGCATGTGAACAAGTCTGATGATACTGTCGTTCTATTTCTTTCTTTCTTTCGTTTTTTGCTTTTTTTATACTATACATATGTATATTTTATCGGTAGAAAGGTTAGAAGTATTGTGTAATAAGATCGAACGAGTGTTGCATTTACAATAAATGAGTTTCTTTTCTTCTTCTTCGACGGCGCGATGTGTTGAATAATAAACAAATTTTTTGAGTCGATTTCTTTTCTTAGATTATTTACGACGAAATGGTTTCAAGTCTACTCGCTCGGTGTATTATGTAAATATTTAAAATAAAATCAAACCAGTTTTTTCTGTTTTTACATCTCATGTCTGTATCTGTTCTCGAATTTCAGTGTAACGATTGGCACACTTTATCCAGGATATCGTTCATACAAAGCACTGATTAATTCGGATTTACGAGAAGCGGTATGTGAATAAATCAAATAGCGTTTTTTTCCCTATTCAAATATTGTTTTTATGTATAGGTCAATTGCCTTCGTTATTGGATCGTATTTTCGATATTTATCGCGTGTGAAACAGTGACTGATGTTTTATTAGCATGGTAGATTTCAATATAAACAAAAGTCAAAAGATCATTCTCGAAATCAAATTTTATTTTACTAGGTTTCCTTTTTATTATTGGATTAAAATTGCGATTGTTCTCTGGATGAATTCACCAGTTGGCTCGACACTTTTATACAAACGTTTTATACATCCAGTTCTCAAAGAACGAGAACAGGTTAGAGAGAGAAAAAAATACGAATTTTAAACAATATATTTTAATATTCAAGGATATTGATCAATTACTTGAACAGACCAAACAAAAAGGCTATTCGACATTACTCGATCTAACGAATAAAGGCATTCGTTATGCGTCAAATGTTTTTTTAAATACTGCTGTTCTAGTATGAACGAGCAATTCTTTGTTTGGGGGGAAATTTATATTTTGTATTTTTCGTTTTAGGGACAAGCTTATCTTGGCGAACATTTGAAACGATCGTTGAGTACAAGTGATATAGGTGTCAATCCAACGAAACCATTTTTAAATCCACAAGCTACTTTACATGAAGAAGAGGAAGAAGAGGAAGAAACAGATCAAGAATTTTTTAGTAAACGTTTAAAAGAAGATCGAAAATATCTATCAAATGGAACAACTCGCCGAGCAACTGCACGTAAGTTTTATTTGTTGACAAGAAGAAAAACAAGCTTTTTGTGTTGACAGATAAATATCAATTAAGATTTGTTCTTTTATTGTAGAAACTCGAAAGAAACCACAAGAGAAACGTGATGAATCATTAACTGATATGGAAATGTCGAATGTGATCGCACGAAAACAACAAAAGACAATATCGACAAATCCTGAAGTAAATTTTCGCTATTAATTTTATTTTTATTTTCGAATTTTTTTCCTTTGATTAAGCATAAAGTCAGGTAAACAGTTTGCTGATTTAGTTTTCTTCTTCTTCTTCCTCCTCATTTCCTTAGCATGAAAACTTCATTCATTCATTCATTTTCTCTATTAATTATTCTTATTATTTAGAATAACAATCACGGAACGAATACGAAACGACAGATGTTAACAAATAAATCAGCAGTGAAAGTAATCGCATCAGTAGACAATTCGACGAATAGTTTAAATGAACAAGAAAAACCAATCGAAAACTGATCTTGCATTCATATTTCTTTTTAATTATTTATTTGCTCTCAAATGGATATACTTCTCATTTTTTTTCTCTCAACATAATATTTGTACATTATTTTTCCTTGAGAATAAAACTCCACTCTTTCTTTTCATTAAATAAACAATAGACACAGTGGTGCTGGTTTTTTAAACGTATTTTTTTCTGTACAAAATAAAAACTATGTCTTGTGTGTGTGTGTCACTTTTATGGTGATGATTTCCTTTTTTTTTGTTTTTTTTAAATATATAATCATCATTATTGCAGATATTGCCTAATGCAAACAGAAAATAAGAAAAATAATCACGTCGATTCTGATCGTGGTGAAGGTACGACAAATAATCGTCGTTCGAATATCGAATTAATCAATCAAACAACAAATAATCAAGTTCTCGATCAATTCCTTTGCGGAACACGAGTTGTACGTGGACCTGATTGGAAATATGGTAAACAGGATGGTGGCGAAGGACATGTTGGAACTGTGAAAACTATCGAAGAGAGTCAAAATAACCAACAAGAAGTCACTGTCATTTGGGATAATGGAGATATCCGAAAATATCCTCGAATTCACAAATATTTCGATTTGAGAGTATTGGATAATAGTGCAACTGGTAAAATTCTTGTTGATTTAAATTCAATGACTCGTTTTTTGTTTGACAGGCATTTGCCATGATAATTCCGTTTGTTCCGGCTGTGGCCAAACTCCGATTTATGGTAAATGAACGGTTTTTTTTTTGCAATTCGTTTGAATTTTTTCTTGATTAGGTATTCGATGGCATTGCGGCGATTGTCCAAATGTTGATCTCTGTTCCGTATGTTATCACGACGATCGTCATAATATTCGTCATCGTTTCTGTCGAACCGTAACACCTAATGGTGAAAAGTAAGTCCTCATTTTGTCTTTATTCATATGCTTTCATATAAATCAGCTTTATTTCTCTTGGTCTATGATAAAGATCGATATGGGTAAGTTATCTAATGCTAAGGCTATGCTCTTGTTTAACAATCAATAACTAATTACAATTATATTCAACGAGATTCGTTCAATTGAATTCGATTCTTTTGTGTTTACTTTGTAGGATTTTAATTGATCCAAGAAAGAAAGCGAAGAAACTAACCGTTCGAGGTTTATATCCAGGTGCAAAAGTTGCTCGTGGTTTCGATTGGAACTACGGTGAACAAGATGCCGGCGAAAAGAAAACAGGAAAAATCATCGAACTTCGAGATTGGTCAAAAACAAATCCACGAAGTGCAGCTTATGTTGTTTGGGATAACAATCGAGAAAATCTCTATCGACTTGGTTACGATGGAATGGTAATCATTTTATTTCAATCAACACGAAAAAAAAACAAATATTATTTATTCTCATTGTAGGTCGATCTACGTGCTGTAACACCGGGAAAAGGTGGCAGCTATTATCCTGAACATGCTCCTCTATTAGGCGAATCTTATTATTCTCGAGACAATCCATCGTTTGGTTTAACTCAAGAAATGAGTCAACAATTTCAAGTTGGCGATTATGTTAACATCGATTTAGAACTCGAAATCGTTCAATCATTTCAACAAGGTCACGGCGGTTGGACAGACAATATGTTCGAATGTTTAGGTACGACGGGTGTTGTTCAAAGTCTCGATGAAGATCACGATATTGTCGTTATTTATCCAAGTGGCAATCGTTGGACATTAAATCCAGCTCTCTTAACTAAAGTTGACTTAACACCTGAACAACAATTAATCATGCAACGACAACAAACAGCAACAAATATGGCACGAACAACGGCAACGCCAAATGAAAACCTCAAAGTCAATGATATGGTTCAAATATGCAGTGATTTAGAACGAATGAAAATCTTTCAACGAGGACATGGCGAATGGGCGGAAGCAATGATGCCGGCATTGGGCAAAGTCGGACGAGTTGCTCATTTGTATGCTGATGGTGATGTTAAAGTGCAAGTTGCTGGCGGATGTTGGATATTTAATCCATTAGCTGTGACAAAAGTTAATCAAACGCATACGACCGAAGGTGAAAATGAAGAACGATTGAGTACGATGTTGAAGAAACTGTTCGATGCACAAATAACAGGCGATGTTCATGAAGAACTTGTTAAAGCATCGGCCAACGGCGATACGAGAAGAGTCGAAGAACTTTTAAAACGATCGAATGTTGATGTCAACGGTATTTTTGCTGGTCATACACCTTTACAAGCAGCAGCACAAAATGGACATATTGAAATCATTCGTTTGTTGATTCAACATGGTGTCAATTTAGAAATCGAGGTAGATGACAAGCTCGTCAAGGATTTTTGTTATTAATTAAAACAAATCGTTCTCTGTTTAGGATAAAGATGGCGATCGAGCTGTTCATCATGCTGCATTCGGTGATGAAAACGAAGTTCTTGAATTATTATCAAAATCAGGAGCTGATCTCAATGCCAGAAACAAACGACGACAAACGCCGTTACACATCGGTTTGTTCGATAGATTCTTTTGTTATTTTCATCCCCTCTCTCTCTCTCTCATTATATTCAGGCGTTTGCAAAGGTCATATGGACGTATGTAAAACTCTGTTAATCAACGGTGCTCATCCTGGCATTCAAGATTCCGATGGTGATACGCCCTTGCATGATGCCATATCGAAACGTCGAGATGATCTTATTGAACTTTTACTTGAATATAATGCTGATGTCGGTACATGTAATAACAATGGTTTTAATTGTATTCATCATTCAGCTTTACGAGGCAATTGTTCGTAAGTGAAATGATAATGATGTTATCTTTCTTTTCATATATCTTATGTGTTTTATTGTCTATTGCTAAGCGAATAATCGGTCAGATATAGACGCACACAGTAGGAAGAACAAGATATGAGACATCTGGAGAAAAAAATATTGGATGTTTTTAATTATCATCAACGTGTCGATTGACCGATTGAAGAAAAAAAAATTGATAAAAAGAAATTGATTGTTTTTTTATGGATGTGAATTAGCAAGACTTTTCGTCTCCGATTCGTTCCTCTTTGTCTTGTTGTCTCTGTTTTTCTTTCTCCTCAACAAAAACGATTCTAAAAGACGATTTGCAAATGTTTCGAATATGAATAATGATATTTTATATCGACGATACCCGAAAGCCCTCGGCATACTTCTATTACATTCCATAAGATATCATTTTCGATATGGTCTGTCTTAGAAGTACGATTTGGTTAAGCTTTCATTTCGATTTCTACTTACATTGTTTGAACATAGTTTGCATACATATATATTCTACATTAATAAAACCAAGAGGAGAAGAATAAGAATAAGAATAAGTCGACGAAGAAAATACCAAAAAGTATGTGGATAGAATCGTACATTACTCGTCTATATATATATACACGCCATAGTTTGATTCCTTTTGGTACTCGTGTGCACACTCTATTCTTGTACGTAGGCATTGCAGACGCGAATAGAAGAAATCAGAATAATAGTAATATCTGCGCTAAATTTGGCCAATACAGAAAAGAAATAACTAAGAAGAAATAGCGCGTTAGCATTCGCACTTCTGATTGATATGTGTATGCATTTAATATGCGTATGCGTGTGTGTGTATATATATGTACAGAAGCAGGAAGTATTTTCGGCAAGAAGAGAAAGAGAAAGAGAGAGAGATAGAGAAGAATATGATGCTCTTTTCTCTCTCTCTCTCTCTCTCGATAAGGACGAAAAGAAAGGGAGAGAGAATATTGATGAACAAACAATGATAACTGAACAAGAATGGAAGCATACGTGCAGAAAATATTGTTTCCAAAAGGAGCATCAATGTTTATAGAATATAACCAAACGGTTCAGTTTCTAATCGATAAATCTGATGCTGTTTCTGGCTTGACCGACATAGGAAACAGACGAGAAAGAACAATAATAATAATAATAATAACAACGAGAAGAAGAAGGAGAAGAAAAAAAAGAAGATATAGAAATAAAAGAATCCCCTTGGCGAGATACAACAATAAGATCATCCATCTCTTCATTTTTTCTCCTTTTTTATCTCGCACTCGTAGACAGCTGGTTTACATCGCGCAAGCTGATCGTCATACCTCATCAATATTGGCAGCCTGCGACCTTTCCCATGTATATATATATATATATAAACGTATATGAAACTACTAATCCATATTTAATCATACATATATACCAAACGTATTCGATTTGTACGTTGAAAATCGAATGGTTTTATCGAGACTAAATAAAACAAAATATCAACTGAATATCCTAGAAGGAAAACTACTAGCAAAAGAGCATTGGATTTGTATGTTCTTTCTCGAATAAATATATACTGATGTAGCAGTAGAACACGATTGCGTGCATGCAGAATAGATACATAATAACGTTTTCCCTTTCTTTTTTGTTGTTGATTGAACGAGTTGGAAGCGCAAAGAAGAGCAGAAAAAAAAACTACTGACTTGTTGCTTTTCTTTCCTCTTGAGCGCCGCGTGCAAGCTCATAACGAAATTAGTTTCATCTCTCTATTCCTTTTTTCTTCTTCTCCGTTGACATCATCAATGCTCGTTACTCAAATGTTTGCATACAAGTCAGCTAAGTGTTCTTAATGAACATGTGCTAGTCAACTTAGTCAAAATCTTGATCTTGTAAAATCGATATGAGAGAAGAAAAAGAAAAGCTCCAATCGATCTGTTTCTTTTTTTTCATCTTCATAATAAATTGCTTGTTTTCTTCGTTGGCAAATTGTTGTTGTTATTATTGATGTATCGTCTCAACATAATTGTATCCGAAAATACTTGGAAATGTACAGATATGGAAATATAGAAAAAGAAACAAGAGAGAGAGAGTTATCCTATCGAAAGAAATTCTTTATTGATAAATAAAACAAAATAAACAAAATAAAGAAATCAATTTGGATATATGTGTTGATTTGTTGTTTGATTCTAGTGCAATTGAATTAATACTAACAAAAATTTCCAATCGACAATGGCTTGTTGATGAGAAAAAAGATGATGGATTTACTGCTCTACATTTAGCTGCACTCAATGATCACTATCTTGTCGTCGAACTACTTCTAACGAAAGGCAATGCGACGATCAATGTACAAAACAATAGTCTTCAAACAGCTCTTCATCTTGCTGTTGGCCGACAGCATTTACAAATCGTCAATGTAATATTATTTTATCAAACAATTCAATTGAACTTAGTGTGTTTTTTTTCTCTTCAGTTATTATGTAGTAAAAATGGGAATGTCAATCTAGCCGACAAAGATGGTGATACATGTTTACATGAAGCTTTAAGACATCATACATTATCACAATTGAAACAATTACAAGATGTTGGCGACAGTGGCAAAGTTCGTTTATGATAAAAATGAAATGAATATGTACGGATTGATTTCGATTTAGATAATGAATTTATTTACGAAGACAAATGGTTATGATACTCGCTCGAGTGTTATGATTGCATGTGCATTGGTTTCATATGGAGCTGATTTATTTGCTCAAAATAAGAGAAATCAAACGCCATTAGATCTTTGTCCAGATCCGCATCTATGTCGAATATTAACACAAAAACATGAGTATGAAAAAAAAAACTAAATCAGACAAAACATTTTCCAAAACGCTTCGATTTTCAGAGAATATATTCGTGAGCATAATAATAATAATACGACGACAGCCACCACGAATGAAACATCGGAAACGAATGGTTCAATGGAATGTCTCGTCTGCTCAGATAATAAACGTGATACATTATTCCAGCCATGTTCACATATTGTGACTTGTCATTCGTGTGCAAGTCGAGTGAAAAAATGCCTATTATGCAAAGAAAATGTTCAAACAAGAATACAAGTAAACGAATGCAAAAAAAAACAATAGCAATTATTTTTAATTTTTCATTTAGATCGAACAATGTCGTGTTTGTTCAGAACGTAAAGCTTCGGTTATGTACAAACCGTGTGGTCATTTTATTGCTTGTGGAGAATGTTCAAATCTCATGAACAAATGTTGTGTCTGTCGATCGACTATTGAATCGATTGTTACATTCAATGAACTTTGTCATAATAAAAATGAAACTCCTTCGATTAAATCCGAATCTACTCCATTGACTTCACAACACAATGATAGTGATGCAGTTGCTTTAGCTCGTTTACAACAACAATTACAAGAAATTCGTGAACAAGTTCACTGTCCGATATGTATGGATCGTTTGAAGAACATGGTCTTCCTATGTGGTCACGGTGTTTGCCAGAATTGTGGCGATCGAGTACAAGAATGTCCAATCTGTCGAAAACAAATCGAAAAATCGATTATTTTATATACATAATAAGAAACGAATCTCGGTTAATATTTATTCTTTTTTTTTATCTATATATAAATCTAAATGTGTCATATTTTTGTTAGATTTTGTGTTAATATGTATTTTTTTTTGTTACAATAGAATGAATATATTTATAAATGTTAAAAATGTTCGTAAATGTACGCGTTCAACTTATGTTGTTGTTGTTGATGATGATGACGATGCTGAAATACCGGCTAAAAGTTGTTCCAAATCAATGTTGTTTGATGTTGTCTAAACAAATTTAGAAATAAACAAACTAGTCTCTTTTTTTTAATGAAATGAGATTTATTCTACTGGATCGATCGATATTGGCTGTTGTTGTTGTTGTTGTTGTTGTTGAGACATATTCATATTCATATTCACATTAATTGGCTGATTGTCTTGAGGTTGATTTTGATAGATTGGCATCTGTTGAGTTTGTTGTACGAATTGCGGTTGGAATGGTTGATAGGAATTATTTGGAACATAGTGAATGATCGGTTGTGTTTGTCCTCGTTGTTGAAACATGACTTGTTGGGGAACGAACATTGTTGTCGTTTGTTGTTGTTGGTAGTGTTGGTGGTGTTGTTGAGGAGAAGGAGCGAATTGCATTTGTGGTTGTGGTTGTGAATACATTTGAGGTTGATGATAGATTGGCTGTTGAACGATTTGTATTTGTGGACGTTGTTGAGGAGAAGTCATTTGAATTTGCGTTGAATAAGGTGAAGGCATTTGATATTGAATTTGAGTTTGTGCTTGTGCTTCGATTGATGTCGGATTATTGAAATTATTCGATTGATATTGACGAAGAAGTTGTTGAACAAGATTCGGATTATTCTGTATGATTTGTTGAAGAACAGCTTCTTGATTATTTTGAAGAGGAACTGATTGTTGTTGTTGTTGTGGTGTTGGTGGAGAAGTAAAATTAGTTGGCGTTGGAGAAGCATAATTTGTATTGTTATTATCATAGGGTATCGTCATGTATTCATGCATACTATTACTATCCGAATTCTAAATTCGAAGACATCATAATTCAAAAGAAATTTCCTTTTCGAGAATATTTACTTGATCGAAATCTAACTGTGAGTTTTGTGTAACAGAAAATGGTTCAATTGAATCTGTTCAATAGAAATATTTCTATTTTAAATGAGTTTTTCTTTTTTTGAATAAATTTACATGGACTAGGCAATATGGTTGGTGTCAAATTGAGACTGTCAAGAAGTTCTTCATCGAAACCTCCATCAGTAACGCTAAAGAAATCATATTCAAGATCAGCAAAACAAATAGCTCAATGTATATTCGATTTACTTCTCGACAAGATCAGTAACCGGCTTATATTTGTCATCACTCTTACAGATCTGTTGTAAACGTGGATCTAAAAAAAAATCAATTGTTAAATTTGTTCAATGGACTTTTATTTTTCGAACATACGATGGTATCGACTAAAGTCTGTAAATGATAAGTATTGTTTTTCGTTACTTGGATCGTCGAAATTCGAAAGTATTCGTATGCGAGAGGCACTAGGCGACTCGGTGGAACTGACAAATTTGCTTATATCACTTGCTAAAACACTTGAATCAAATGTTCGATTTTGTAGTTTGTTTGTTCGGCCTTAATTAAAAATCGAAGATATAGTTTTGAAAATATCAAATCAAACAAACCATTGTAAATATCGACTCGGACAGCACACGGTTGAAGTCGAATCGTTCGATTACTTCCTTGTTGTGCCGAAATTGCACTATAATCGATTCGAATCGAATTAAAACGAAGTTCGATTACTGGCCAACCAGTTTCTGATGATTGAACGATGGCTTCAGCTGCTCGTTCACTATTACAAATGCTTAGAAATAAACTAAAAATCAACAAATATGAATATTGAATAAAGGTAAATAGAGAACTCGGAAAATACCCATCGTCATGAAACATCGATAGGATTGGATGTTTGGCCATGAATTCAACTTGAAAAACAAAATTAACCAAAAAATCCTGAATCGAAAAAGAATAGAAATGAAGATCAATTCGTATCGCGATTTACCAAATAAATGTCTTCAGAAGCTTTGAAATTGCTTCTCTGATCTAAATATTCTTGTTTAATTGGTTTTGAAAATCGAAATTACGACGAGATTTACTTGATGCTTTGAATAATTCCTGTTCTAAATAAGCTTTTACATACTCCTTTGGATAGACACCAGCTCGATGAATAAAATATCGAGTAATGAAATCATGAATTGTTTTCACATCATTGTATGGACTCTAAAGAATACGATTACATTCAATCAACATCTATGCTGTTTACTTTTGTAAAGTAACGAATATCTTCGAGTAGAACACGTGTTAATAACTGAGGTATTTGATTATTATGTGCGCCAATACCGAATTGCAATGAATCCAAAGCGTATTCGAAAATTGGGCTTTTGATTTCGGTTGAATGAAACTAGAAATTTTCAAAATAAGATCCAAAAAGAAAACGATAAGATGTCGATGATTTACATGGATTTTAATTGCAAATTTTAATGAATGTAATAACTGAGCAAATCGAACACGTGTATCAGTTTTCGATGATTGTTCGATTGTAATCGATGTCAATTCAGCACAGAGAAATGTACGAGATCGACCGGCTAATTCCGTCTGAATTTGACATGGTTTCCATGAGATTGTTTGAGGTTCAGCGAGTTTATAATGGGGGGATATCGGATGTAAACTCGGTTCTAAATATATATATATATATATTTTTTTAAAAATCCATAGACAATCAATTGTTTTCGTTTACCGATGTCAACGAGTTCGATTAAATTCGGATGTTGTTCGATAAAATCGTTTAATAATGAAATGATAGTGACCGAAATTTTAGCAGTATATTCTCCTGGACGTCGTCGTTCGTAGATTGTAATCGGATTCACACCTGAATGTGGTTGAGTAACAATCAAAAAGGAACTAGATGAGATGAAATTATGAATCAATGATTTTCTTGTTTATGTTTTTATTGATTTTTACGTTTTAAAAATTGTGTCGAATTCTTGTTGTATTTGATTTGATTTCGAATCAGTTTTTCGAGTGAGAAGATAATTTAATTGTTCAGTTGTTCTAAAGATTTATTATAATTCGAAGATTAGAAAATATTCGAGAGAAAACAAACCGATTTTGTAAATAAACTAAATTAGCTGGTTCGCCAAGTTCACGATGATTGAAAAAGAACAATCGACGTTTTTCTTGGGCTAGTTTTCGTGCATAGAAATCATTCACTCGTTTTTGAAAGTTCTAAATCGAAACAAAATTTACAATCATTCGACAACAAATATATCGATTCGTACGGGACTCGTTTTATCAACTTGTGCATCCGTCATGTTATATTGCATTTCAAGTCGAACATCAGATAAAAGTCCAGTAAATTGAGTTTCATGCTTACAAAACAAAATATTAAAACGACAATTTTTGTTTTATTTATTGTTACTTCTTTTATATAGGATATTAAACGTGTTAACATCATACATTTTTCTATCGATGCTTCAATTTCTGGTAAACTAGTTCGTTTGTCTTCGAGAATGGTGACACAACTAGCTGTCTGCCTAGAGAAACAGAATTTAACTACGCTCGTAAACTTTGATAATTGTTTTTGTCTTTACCCTTGGCGATTTCGTCTTTCACTATCATCGATGATATCTGAGAAATTAATATCACCAACTCCTTTTCGAAGTAAAAATGCCTGTAGGCCGATTGTTTTCTCCGAATATTCATTCGATGCTAAGAAGTCATACGAGTCCAGAAGACTATGAATAATATTCTAAATAAATGAATTCGATGTTATATTTTCGGCGAAAAATATTTTTTCGTATCGTACTGGTTGTGTGATTGAAATTGGCGTTTCTAAATGTAACACATTATCAATTTGAACTGACATTTCGTTGTCAACGGAAGTGCTTACGTGCTGGTGCAGCTCGTTTCTTCTTATTATTACTTGCGCTCATGTTTTGACACAGATTTGTCGATGATCTAAAATTAAATTCTACGTTTGATTGGTGTCGAACTGTATTTTTCCTTTTAGAGACTCGATACTGTTTCAAAGTAAATGGTCGATAACATCATCTATCATGATTCTTTTTCTTTGCTTGCAAATCAAAAAAAAATTCGTTACGTAGCAGAACATTACAAGGTTGTCGCGAGCAAATAAATAGAAAAGTAAAGAATATAAAGACAGCGCCGTTTCTCTTTCTTATGCCTTTTTTTTCTCTTCTTTTTCTTTTAGTTTGTTGGAGAGAATGAGCAAAAAAGGAAGAGAATCGGTGTCGCGTATTTTAAAATGAAAAGAAAAGAAAAAATTTTTCATTATTCATCATTTTTCCGAGAAAGAAAAGCAGACTGAAATTGCGTTGTATTCGTGTTTTTGATAGAACATGAAACTTTGGCTTTAAAAATTTCTCGGAAAAATTGAAAAATGAGCTTGAACTATATTAACATTAAATTCAGATTTATTATTTAAAAAAAAGGAATGAAATAAATTGAAATGACTAGTTCATTTGTGTAGTTGAGCAAGAGGTAATGATTGATCGTGAGTCGTTGTTTGTATGTAATCGTGAACTAAGCTCGATATAATCGAATGATTTTGATTGTGAATATCATCGGCTGAGATTGATGAAACAATAGGATATACAAGTGGCATTTGAAGTTTCATAAACATTTCGGGAACTTTTTTAGCAAGATAATGGATAAATTTTTCATTCAATACTATAGATGGATTGCTAGTATCATTGATTTTTATTCGAGTATTGTCAGGAGAATTAATTGACTGAATATGAATATCAATTAGGAAAATTAGAGACAGAAACAAGTAGATACTTACTGTTGTTGGATCTGTATCAGATTCGGTTTGTTGTTCAGACATGGATCTCCTACATAAGAAAATTCTCAGTTATTCAATAAGAATATTAATAACTTAATAGTATTACATTGTAGACCAAAGAACCGGTATCAATGGTTGATAAGCTTCTTTTGCTGAAGGTGAAATAGAACTTAATCGAAATAATTCATTATCTATAAGAATTGAAATATTGTTCGAGAAAAACAAAGATCAATCAATCGATCGGTAACCTACCAAAATAAAGAGTAAAATCATGAAAAGTACGATCTGCTGTATCAGTTAATATACGAGATGTTTTTGCTCGTTCACAAATCGATTCACATATCATATGACACATTTCATCAACAAATGCTTTCGTATGAAATGTTGCTTTGATCAATTGACCTAAAAATCCCGCAGATTTAATTATTTCATATCGATTGATTGTTTTTCTCCTTGAGAAATTCTAACCATTATGTACAATATATCGAACTGATGCTTGTTGGCATGATAGATGCTCTACTATTGGATCAAAACGAAGCAGAATAACAGGTTGGTCTCTCGTACCATTGATTGTATTGTCAATTTTACTATCACATATGCCGAGAAATAAACTAATCAAGTAAAAACAAAACAATCAATCAATCGTTAATAGATGTGAAAGAAGAAATGATCACCTATCAGTATACATCATCGATAGATATGGATGATCAAATAAGAAATATATTTGACTGATTAATTTTGCTAATATTTCCTTGAAAAATCAGATTTTCTTTCAATAAAATCAAAATTCTGTCAAATAATTACTTCGTAAACATCTATTAAATTGAATTTTACACCAGCACATTTTGTCTCTAGAATATAATAATCATAGATTAGAAGTTTAAAAATTCACAGTATCAACCATAGATTATTTGTATTTCTCGAAAGATCATTTGTCTAGTGTATAGTTTCAGTTCAACTCCTGTTGTACGTGTATGATAACGACAAAGAAATTCAGTAATTATTGAGGGTGTGATGGCAGTGTTGTGAGATATTTGTTCGATTTCATAAAGTAATACTTTAGATACATATAAGGGAAAATATTGAGCATGAGAACAGAGTCCAAACGGTCGAGAAACAATCATAATTTCTTGTTCGTAAACATTGAGATTTTTCATCTATCAAAAATAAATCGACGTATACAATAAATTCAGACAATGATTTACTTGAATTTTAAATTGAAATTGCAATTGACATAATTTTGAACCATTGAGAGGTCGGGTACTGCGTTGATCAGATTTATTGAGTGTAATCGAATGAATTTCTGCATAATAGACGAGTCTTGTCGAACCTTTCTCATCAATAATCGGTTGTTTTCTCCATTGAAGTGAACTTTGAATTTCTCCATGTTCGTTCAATTGTCGATGCAAAGCAAAAAGTCTTACAGCTTGAGAATAAATTCGAAGAATTAACTGTTTTCAAAGAAGATTATAAAATAGATCTTACTAATATCCGAGAAAGTGAAATGAGCATCAATTTCATTCACATCTAACAGACAGATGATGCGTGAATTCAGTCGACCTACATATGTATTTCCTATTTTTTCATATTTAACAGCAGCAACACATTCAGGAATAGATGGTTGAACGGCGACGATAAACGAACTATTTTCGATTGAGAAAAATGAGAATTTTGTTTTAATGACGAAGATTTACTGTTGTAAAAGTTTGCTTAATTGATCTCTTTCGATTTTATTCGACGAATTTATCAATTTTGAACACCATTCCGTTGTACTATATAGAAAGATAACGAATACTCGTAAGAAATTCATTCGAATAGTTTTCATACGCTTGTTGTAAACTCAAAAATGTTTCTGATTGTCTAGTTTCATTATTCTTCATATAGAACAATCGTTGTCGATATTGTAAATTTCGATAAGATACAATTGTCTCACATAAACTATCGACTGTCTACAAAGAAATCTTTTCGAAATTATATCTATTGATTCTAGTCTACTAGAAATTTTAGGTCGATGCATGTCATGCGTGCTTCAATCTCTTCGTATAATATTTTCGTTTGTTCAACAAATTCCGTTGGATTCTTCGAGAAAATAAAGATCAAATTTCGACGAAGAATTTAAACATCTAAGAATTTGTTACTTTCGTGTAAGCAGCAATCAATCGATTGAGTACAAAACATTTTTCAATTGAATTCACGTTTGGCTTCAAACCTCGTCGTTCACAAGTTAAAATATCCAGCCAATTTCTCTTCAAACTGAAATACTAATCTAATTAATTTTAAAAAAAGCAGAAAATTAAAATACCTTCGTTGATACAATATCGAAAAGGAAATACCAGTCAGACGTTTCGTTGTCAAATTGAAAAGTAGACCAACAGCATGCGAACATATTTCATAAGGTTCTAAGAAATGAAAATCATCCGCAAGATTACCAGTATATAAACCGTTTTGATCGTTATTTGAATCGACTGTTATCAGTGAGCCTGAAATTATTCGGGAAGTTGAATCTCAGGATGGCCCGAGTGATTCATTGATTTAACCTACTTGATCGTTTCGTTCCCTGTCGAGATCGTTTTTTCTCATCGGTCATAGTACTCTATCTCAAAATCTAAAATTAACAGGATTTCGTTTTCGTTTCGAAGTTATGTGGTTTACAATTAAGTACGACGAAAATAACATTACATCATGTCTGTCTAGCTTTATGCACAGATGAAAAATATTTATTCAAAATGTCACGCATAGTCATTCTGCGAAGCTCGTTACCTTTTCGTTTCTGTCTCGTCGAAAATATTAAAGAAAAAACACACGTGTCTCCTCATAGAAGAAACTTTCGTTGAATCATTTGAGTACATTCGGAAAAAAAACAACGCACAACTTTCGATGAGTCTTTCTTATTTCACCGATATTTCGTTAGATAAACGTATGGTGGACATATGGATATGATGTGTGTGTGTTTATTGAATAAATGTTAGTATTTGTTTTAAAGTGAATTAACAAAAACGCACAAAATTGTTTTTTTTTTGCATTATTTCAATGAATAGATATTTAAATGTTCTTATTTGTTAAACATTATTCATCGCTATATGAGTTTTCTTTTCGTTTGAACTTGCTGATCCATTCAAATTCATGTTGCCAAGATCATTCGCTAGTAGATCATTATCATTATGATGCCCATTTGTTGTCGATTCTTCCTGTATTTCATCTCGTTTACCGAATATTTCGGTAAATAACGTATCGAAACGTGATATTAATGTTGCACCAAGACAAATATATTGTATAGAATTTTTTAATTCAACTCGTTTAATCGATATTGACCATGTATTCATTTCAATACCGAAATTATCCGAACCAATCAACCATTTATCATCATCCCAATCGACATAAATAATTTCTTCGTTAACACGACCATCAGCATGAAAACGATACAAATTAAATCGATAGTTTTTCTCATTATTTGTTTCTTCTAAAGACGCTGTAAAAAGATTTTTACTAAATTTAACAATACCCCAATCGCCAGTATGATCTTTGATGACATAGGCTTCTTCAGTTTCAGGATCTAAGGTTATTGCTCCGACGTCATGGTTCGGTGAGACTTGATCGGGCAAAGGCAATTGCGACCAATTCAATGTATGACATGATGCAAAGATTGCACTGTTGTATGTAGCAGTAAAAACATTGATATCATTGAGAATCGTATGACGAATATGAAGAAGATTGGGTTCATCTTGATGCAATGGTTGAATATTATGAAATGCTTGTTGAACTTTAACATTTTCGAGATTGAATAAAAATGTTGTGCCTAATTGAAGCGGATAGTTTTCATCGAGTGTTACTTCTTCGTATGGTTGAGTTTCGTAACGAACAATGATCGTATTGACATCAACAGCTGGAACACCGACAGCTAATCTAGAGACAATCGAAACAATGAATATCGAAGGATTTTATTTTAAAAACAAATTAAAATTACCGTTTAGCATTTGGTACGAGTGCTTTCATAGGTGAATCATCGGCAATTGCATTGTCAGATAGTATGTAGAGTGCCGTTGGATCGTCTTCACCTGTTGAATTATTAGCCGATCGAACAGGTTCAGTAAAATGAAGGATAGCATCGATTTTCTCCGATGGTATTTTAATTTCTTCGATTGTACTGAAATAATTCACTGGCCAAATGCCCGATTTCTGTTGAATTTTCAACGTTAATTGCGTTGAAAAATCGCTAAAATCGGCTTCGAAATGTGCTTCAATAAAGCCCGATGCACCTCGAACAAAAATCTCCTGTTCCGATGTATTAAATTGTGCGAAACATTGTTCTACCAATGGTTCATCGAATGCATGATCATTCAATGAAACAACTGTACTAGCACGATTGTCAGCATCTTTTTTCATTGAACCTGTCGCTGTTGTTTGATGATTGTCAATAAATTGAACATAGATTGTATATCGTTGACATTCGAGAAGAAAATTAAAATCTGTTATATATTGATAGAAATCTTTCGATGATTTGCCTCGATACATGCAGCCATTTTTCGGCAAACGATCGCCGTACAATTCGAACCATTTATGACGTGTTTCTTGATCGGATGTTGATAGTTTCGAGTCAGCTGAACGATCTTGTGTTGTGTCATCATGATGAAGAATTTGTTGAAGATTGGCAATCATATCTCGACGATAGACATCGGGAAATAATTGATGTGTATGCCAAATAACATCAATATCGTACATAGGTACGACGTACAATTGAGGATTTAAACGTTTTAAATAGAGAAATTTCTTGTAACGTTGAACAGCTTCGTCGAGAAATTTCGAATCTTGATAATGAACAAGTGAAACATTGTAGTAGAATTCCGCTTGTCGTTCAATTGCTTGACTGAGACCATACCGAATTTTACTTGTATACGGTGGAATAACATGAATACTCGTCGAATAATCGATCTGATACGGCATTGTACGATTATATTTTTTCGTCCATAATTGTTCGCTAAATTTAATGATTTGTGGTGTTCGTTCTCGAACATGATTCGGTAGAATATGTCCATATAAACGTTCACAATCGCTGGCATACGCTGTTGGAGCGAGCATATGTGCATGCCAAACGAAAAGAATATCAAGTGGTGGAACAATATCCAAATCGACGTTTTCTTTTAAGAATGGCAACCAGAAATTTTCATATCGATAGATTGCATATTCTCGAGCTTGCTTTTGCAGATATTCAGGATGATTGTAGTACTCGCGTAAATAGGCAAGATGATGGATCGATGCTCGTTTTAAATCTTCACTGAGAATGATATCCGATGGATTCTTTATTGAAGAATTATAAGACGATTCATTTGCACTCATGATATGAGTTAATAGGATAAATGTAAGTGAGTAAGGAAGAAGAAGAATATCAGGTAAATGATATCGAGCTTAAGCAATAAGAACGATGGGAGAAGGCGAAAAACGTAAGATAGTTACGCCTGATTAAGCAAACTCAATGAGCATAACTCAATTGATGAGCAGAATATGATAAAAAATTGACTTTTTTTTTATTATCAAGGAGGCATGACATCAACTTTGAAAAGTACACAAAAGCGATAGAAATTGTAGAATTTATTGATACAAAAATTCCCTTGAATTTAAACATTCACATATTGCTTGCTAAAAGCGCTCTGCCGACGCGTGTAGACACCAGTGACATCTATTTTCTATTACCAATAATAAATTGTTGCTTATCAGAACCCAAATAATCTCCATTCTGTTACTTGTGAATACATATATTACTTCTTTTTATTAAATAAAAATTGCTCGTGTTTGTTTATGTTTCTATTCCGCAGATTTGGTAAATTCATACGTTCAAATTGTATTTTAGGAAGAAATCAACGACAATCAATCTCATCAAAATCAATTATGACTACAGAAGCAAATAAAAAGACGCACAAAGACTGGTGGCATCATTCAGTTGTTTATCAAATCTATCCACGGTCATTTTATGATTCAAATGGTGATGGCATCGGAGATCTCAATGGTATCACAATGAAACTTGATTATTTGAAAAAGTTAGGCGCTGACATTATTTGGTTAAGGTGAGAAAAGAAAAAGAAACGTTCTTTCGAATAAATGATTATAATATTCTTTTGATTATTAGTCCGATCTATGAGTCTCCGAATTATGATAATGGTTATGACATTAGTAATTATCAAAAGATCATGCCTGAATTCGGTACCATGGATGATTTCGATAATTTATTAAAAGAAATGAAGAAACGTCAATTAAAATTAGTCATGGATCTTGTTGTTAATCATACAAGTGATGAACATCCATGGTTTATTGAATCGAAAAAAAGCAAAGATAATCCCTATCGACATTTTTATCATTGGCAACCGAGCAAAGACGGACAACCACCGAATCGATGGCGAGCTTGTTTCGGTGGTTCATGTTGGGTAAATCGAACGAATATTTCTTTTTTTTCTCATTTTGTTTTTAGACTTATGATATAATAACAGGTGAATATTATCTACATACATTTACTGAAAAACAACCGGATTTAAATTGGGAAAATCCTCAAGTACGCGAAGCAGTCTATGAAATTATGCGTTTTTGGCTTGATAAAGGTGTCGATGGTTTTCGTATGGATGTAATTAATTTCATTTCGAAAGTAGCCGGTTATCCCGAAGGTCGTCAAATTGATGAGCAACACACCGATGGTTCACCATTTTTTATCAATGGGCCCACTGTTCACAAACATATTCAGGAAATGAATGAGAAAGTTTTGAGTCATTATAATATTGTTACTGTTGGCGAATGTCCTGGCGCACGTTTAAGTCACGCTGAAATGTTTAGTTCACCTGAACGAAAAGAATTGAATATGATTTTTACATTCGAACATATGAATCTTGATGGTTCTAAATGGACACCACAATTGCTTGATTTAAGAAAATTGAAAAATTTTTTTACGACTTGGCAAAAAGGTTTATATGGCAAAGGTTGGAATAGTTTGTACTGGAATAATCATGATCAACCACGAATTGTATCACGATGGGGAAATGATTCAGCACCGTATCGTGTCCTATCAGCTAAAATGCTTGCAACTTGTCTTCATTTTCTCTGCGGTACACCGTATATCTATCAAGGCGAAGAGATTGGTATACATATTCAATCGATTTTGTTTCCGAAAGTGTTTTGTTTTTTTTTGTTTAGGCATGACGAATGTTCGTTTTCATTCGTTAGCTGATTATCATGATATTGAAACAACAAATTTTTATGCGGAAGCCGTTCAACGCGGCATGATCTTTGAAGAAATCATGTCAGCTATCTACCGTAAGTCACGTGACAATGCTCGTACGCCAATTCAATGGTCGGGCACTTTGCCACATGGTGGTTTTTCCAGCGGAGCTGTTAATGTTCAACCATGGATTAATGTCAATCCGAATTATACAGATATTAACGTTGAACAAGCTTTAAATGATCCTCAATCAGTTTTTTATTATTATCAAAAGTTAATCGAACTTCGTCGACAATTGCCTCTCATCGTTCATGGCAAATATGATATCTTACATGAAGAAAATACTCATGTCTTTCTCTATCAACGTTTCAATGATGACGGTGAACAAATTATTGTTGCTTGTAATTTTGGTCAACAATCAATTCAAATCGATGATCAAGAATTAAATCAAAAATTACTCAAACATAAACAGTTATTGATCAGTAATTACGAACAAGAAAATAAATCCAATTGGTTGGAATTTCGTCCGTACGAAGCATGGGCTTTACAAATCTCTTAAAGCTAAATAAAACTAAAACTAAAAATATAAATCTTATTCTAGTTCAGCAAATACAAATATACGCGCTCTGTTTTTTTTATCATTATTTTATGAATATTTTCAAGTGAAATAAACAAAAAAAACCTTAAGGTCTTGAACTGATAATTGCAATTCTTGGCGTTGTCGAATTAGCTGTTGTAAATCGTTGTCGTTGAAGAAAACAAAAGGAAAAAAAGACTCGATTGAATTCTGTTCGAATATTCTGAAAAGGCAAAACAAATGCAAGAAAACTCAATGTCGATGCAAGTAATTCATTGAACGAGAAAATATAATACAAGCCAACAAATAATTTTGCATCAATCGAAATAAAAAAATTCAATAACGAAAGCATACGTAACGGAAATGTTGTTGATACTTGTAATAGAGCAATTGATATGAGAATAATACTCGTTTCATAGATTGATGTTGTTGGTTGTGGTTGAACTTGATTAGCTCGAAGATATTTCTGATGTTTTCGATGACGTTTTAGTCCGATAATAATTAAAATAATCGATATAATCGTGACTAAACAAGGTACAAATGAAAAAAGAATAATATCAATCATCGTATAGATTTTATAATCGAACACTAAATTTGTATTATAGATGTGAAATACAACCGAATAATAACAACGTGCAAAATCCATTGATTGAAAATAATTCGGTATTAAATAGAAATGTGTTACGACAAACATGAGAAAAATATTGATCAATTGAATGATTATAGCTTGACGTACACTTGCGAGATATCGTGCACGAAATGGTGACCAAAGAATAACGAAACGTTCGATTGAGAGAAGAGCAATGGTCGTTGTTGATGCATGTGAAAAGAAATTTTGAAGAAAAAATGCAAAATTACATCGAGCATATTTAAATCTACGAAATAGAAAGATTGATTTTGAATTGACAATCATTGAAATAGAAATATTACTTGATCATAAATGCAGTCAATGGTGGAAACCAATAGAAGAATCGTTCTGCTATTCGACCAGCATCATAAATAGCCAAACAACGAATATGTATACCGAATGATGTTCTTCGATATAACGGAGAATAATGAACGAGAAGAAATATGACGATACTCAATATGATTCGTGATACTTCGAGACACGGTGTTAGAACACTTGTTACTAATTGAATTGTACTAACATAGGAATTAGTTAGGATGGCATTGCTATCGACTGTTTGATTAGTTCTATTCGACGACATTTGTGTTTTGATTGAATGATAAAAATTGAAGAAAACTTGTTTTTTTTCTTCTCTCTTTTTTTTTCTTCGCTGGAAAAAAAGCCTCCGTAATTAATCAAACAATCATTATTTTCTTGTTTCGATTTTAGATGATTATTCGACCTTGATGATATTTATTTGCTTTTGTCAATTTATCATGAATTACAACAAGAAAATCAAAGAAAACAAAACACAAAACATGTCGCTATTTTTAAATAGGATGTTGACGTCGTTCACATCGATGACCTTGCCAACCTTGACGACAGGTGCATTGATAAAAGCCCGTGCATCTACCTCCGTTCAAACAAGAAAACGGACAAAATGCTAGAATAGAAAAATAGAAATCAAAGAAAATTTCTCTCTCTCTCTCTCTCTCTCATTGTCTCACCATTTTGGCATTGACTTGTACAAATACATTTACCATCTAAACAGATTTCATTCGGTTGACATCGATTATTACATTGATCACATGAATTTGTCTTGCAAATACATAAACCATTTGAACAATATTCATGCGAACGACAACCACCTCGTTTCGAACCGCACATACAAACATCTGATTGACATATTTCACCTTTACCACATTTGCCTTTCGTACCACAACTGCATGAATAATTGTAACATTGTTCACCTAATTCACAGATTTCATAACAAGGTCGATCCGATTCGCATAAGCCTTTGTAACAACCGCATCGACCATCGACACAAACTTGACTGAAATGACATGTTACAGGACAGTACGGTATCAAATTGGCTTCACACTGTTGATTGACACATCGTGTTCCTAACGGACACGGTGGATTGCATCGATAGAAATCAAGTTGTTTGTCATCTTCGATATTTGTCCATGTACATTGACCGTCAATGCAAACTTCATCATCGTCACATGGTGGATCGCAATCCAATGGATCCATTCGTTTCAATTGTTTTAAACAAACACCTGTCTTTTTCTCACATATTTCACAGTCAGTTGTACATGGATTATCTACGAAATACATTAGATATAGAAAAAAAAAACAACTACGATCGATTGTTTTTCTCTCTCTCTCTCTCTCTTACATTTACAACTCGGTGGCAAAGGATACCATTCCGATGGTACCATACAAAATGCTCGACTAGCACCGATCATTTCATAACCATAGTTGCATTCATATTCAACTGATGAACCGATTTCGTAATCGTAGACATGATAGATTCCACCTGGAATCGATGCTGGTTCCGAACAACCTGACGTTGAAGTAAATAAAATCGATTGAATTTACATGTCAACGTCTTATTACCTGTACAAAACGATGAACTTTTCAATTTATTCGTATCAATTGATATTTCATTGGACATATGTGACCAGGAGAAGATATCTCCATTTTGTTTTCGACAATCTCGATAACTTCCCAATAATTGTTGTTCACTTAAGATTTGTTTCCAAATTTCGACACGTGTAATCAGTCCGTTAAATGTTCGATCGAATAGAATTAATGTTGACACATCTAGTAAAATAAATCGAAGTCGAATTGATTATCTTGATATACTTGTCCATTGGGCTTACTTGCTTTCGAAATCGAGACTCATTGCTTCGAAATCGATCGATTGCTGCCGTTCACCATCGATATCTAACAATGATTGATCATTGATCATCGAATAAGACCAGGCAAAATGTTTCCATCGTCTCGTGGGAATATCGATTAATGTCGTTGTTCGACTCGATTTTATTGGATTTTTTAATAAATGATGAATGAGTAATCTGTTTGAGAAGACAGATATTTTAAATACGTTGCCACCTTTTGAATCTTTCAATGAGATTAGATTTGCATTCGCATTATTTTCCAAATAAAACCAAAAGATAATCGTAAATTGTGATGCATTGAAAGATGTAAGAGCAATGCCTGTATCATTAGTTTTAATACTTAGTGCATAATTTGAATAATCTAACAACAACAACAACAAAAAAATGAACGAAAACTCAACTCAACAAACGATTAAATCTTACCGATAGATTGCGTATTTGTTGTTGTATCCTGAGTTGTCGTTGATACTGTCATTGATTGAGCAGTTGTTTCAACACCAACTAGAAAATTTCGATTAATTCATGATTATTGATGAATATTCGTTGACTTACCAATGCAAAACTGTTCGTAGCCTGTCCATCGACCCATACTTAAACATTCCCGAGTTCGTGGACCGACCAATCGATAACCTGTTGTATTACATTTCGCACGGCATTTCATGCCGAATAGATAAGTATTCTGTTGAGGACGCGGTGTACATTCTTGTACAACTCGTGAATTCACTTTCAATGCAGGACATCGAATTTCTTAGAAATAAAACACTTCTAGTAATCAATGAATTATAACACAAGAAATACCTTCACATTTCGGTTGTTGTCCAGTCCATATTCCATTCGATTGACATTCACGAAAGCTATCGCCACTAACAAGTCGATAGCCAGTCAAACATCCAAGACCACACAACGAGCCCGGTGTACGTTTACAATAATCCGAAAAGAAAAATCCATGTTTAGGTACTTCTAATACTGGACATAATTTAGTCTACAGACGAGAAAAAGACACACACACACATATACTAGTAGAAAATTTATCATAGAACAATCTACCCGTGCAGCTTCACTAGTAGAAATTGTTAGAATAAAAACGATTTCAAAATAAATCATCATAGTTCGACTTCGATATTTTGCTTTTGACCACCACATAACATCGAATGAATCTCGTCAAGCTAAACGACTACCAAACAAAAAAAAACAGAGAATCGCGGTGTAACATAACAATTATGTACAATGATGAATATGTCTGCTTATTATCTTTCATTGAACATCTGGTATTGTATGACAGGAGAACGTAGAAGATTGTTCGATTACCATCATCAAGAAAGAGATTACGTCTAATTAATCATTCTTTGGTATGCGAAGAAAATGAGTTGTTCATATATACAAATCGAATGATGACGTGAGAATAAGAAATACAAGGCATCTTGTCTTTGCTTTATCATTCAAGTTAGTTCTTATGTGAATGCGAAGAATAATTAGATACGTTTTTGACTATTTTATTTTTGAGAAAAATTAAGCTCAGTGAAATATGGAGAAAAAAAAAGAATAATAAGCTCGCCACACAGCGCAAAAAAAATAAGATCGAAATAAGCTCCATCCCACATCACTGTTATTTTACACTGAAGCTCGTTGTTGACACTAAATCTCAATTGGTTTTGGATTTGGTTTTCGAATATGACGCATGTTAGCACCGGGTTCACTAAAAAAAAGCAACGAGTAAATCTTATCATTCGATTTATATAGATAAACAAAATCGATCGTACCTCGGTTTGAATGGAGCATGTGAACCATACGGTCTGGCAATTTGAATATCTGCATCATCACTTGGTACATACGCTTGAGGACGTGGTTCAGCTTGAGTAATAATGCCACCTGGCAGGAGAAAATGTTCGGTTTCAAGTTCTTTCTAAAAAAAAACAAAGTTAAAAATAACAAATCAATAGAACTAGATTTTGTTTTGTTTGGAAAAATGAACACGTACTTCTTCGCGAATTCTACGTTCGTTTTTACGTCTCTGTTCTAAATCATTCGTACGTTGCCAATCAGCTTCAAGTTCTTGACTTGGTGCTTCTCCCTACATAAATCCTTCGTTACTTTTCAAAATAAAACAAAATCAATAGCAGACTTGTTCCATTCGTGCATAGCATTGTTGCAATTCCATATCTTTCATATTTTTCTCTTGTTGAAGTCTCAATGCATCGGACTGATGAATGGTCAATTCAGATAGTGTTGCCATCATTTTTCTTGTTATATCTTTGATTTTATTTTGTAAATCATTCACTTTCTTAGCTAATCCCAATGTATCATCTTTGCCTGCGTCGGCTTTCGTTGATAAACGTTCGATTAAACGGCTGACTTGCTCGAGAATGAGATCCTTTTCTAACGATTGTTCTTCTTTGACTGATAAACGTTGTTCAAGCTGAAAAGAAAATAGATAAATCAACAAAATGAAAAAAATGATTTTATACTTGTTCGAGTTTTCTCATGATCTCTTCGGGTGTATCGTCTGTACCATGAAGAAAACGAACACGTGATGGATCGTTTGGATTTTCGAGACGTTTTTCAAGTTCAACTAATCGTTCTTGACATGTTTCCAACTAAAATCAACAAGAAATTCGATTATTTATTTTCTCGTTTCGGTTTTTTTGTTGTTCTTCTTACGCAGATTCGGTACAATTCTAATTCTTGATCGAATGCTCGTTTAACTGGCAGTTTCTTCTTGAGCAAAGCTATTTCACGTTTTTCTTCTTGAATTTGTAATTCGATTAACCGTATTTCATCATCTCGACTACGTAATTCAATATACGCATTTTTCAATTTAGCATCTTGAACATTAACTTTTTCCTAATTGAACAAAAAAAGCAATTCGATTTTTGTTTTAAAAACAAATCCAACTACTAACTTGAAAAACAACTTCTTCATTGTATCGTTCAACTAATTGAACACTTCGTTCATTTCGATCTAAAACCGATGCATCATAATCTTTTCTCAATCGTACTAATTCCTTCTCAGCAAATGCAATTAAATTATTGTAATTTCGATTTTCTAATGTTTGTTGTTGATCTTGAATATTTAAATCTCTCAAGTAAGCTCGTTGTTTTTCGACTTTATGTTTTTCTCGGTCACGTTCAACCACCGATGCTAATACCAAGAGATTCTTCTTTTGCAAATCTTTCTCCAAAATAGTTAATTTTGTTCGTAAAATTTCGATTTCATTTTGTAATAATTTTAATTTTTCTTTCATTTCATTTGATTTTTGCGTATTGATTTGAATTAAATTCACACATTTATTACGTTCATTTTTAATCAAATCGTACATCGATGCAAATTCTTTTAGTTTGATTTCGAGATCAGTTTTACGTTTTTCATGTTCATGAATTTCTGCAGTTTTACGTTGAAGATCTTCTTGAACAGCTTGAAGACGATTTTTCGCTTTCATTTTATCGCGACATTTCTGTTCGCGTTCATTCGATACGACCGATGCAAAATGTGCCATTGCAACAGCATCACGACGAAAATCACTTTGTTTTAATAGAACTTCTTCATGTTCTTTTTGAGCAGTGATCAACATGCTTTGTTTGACGATAATTTCTTTTTCCTAGACAATCGAATGTAAGAAACAATCAATATGAGACTGATGTATTACTTGTTTTTCATGAGTTTTTGTGAGAGCATCAATTTCGACTTTAAGATCATCTTTGTGAGCTTCAAGTTCATCATCACCAACAGGAATTGTTGATTTCTGAAAATGCAAATAGAAACGAGTAATGAATTGATTGTAAAAGAAATGATTAATCTACCTTTAATTGTAATTTTTCTACGGTCATATTTGCACTTCCTAGTTCATCTTTTGCGTTACGTAATTGAGTTTCGACTCGTTTTAATTCTCTCAATAATCTTTCTTTGTGTTTTTGTATTTTTGAATGTTGCTCACGAACTTGTTTTGTCATTTGAATTGTAGCTTTTACAGCTTCAGTCGACTGACGTCTAAAACAACGGGAAAACATTCAAATCATCAATTTGAATTCATTCGTCGTACTCATCGATTTGTCCTCGAGCTAATTTCGTTTCTTCGAGCGATGTTAAATTTGCAACATTTCGAATTTCATCATTTAATTTCTCATTCTGTTGAGTTTGTTGTTCAATATATTTTGATTCTTTGGAAATTTGACTTTTAACTTTCTCAATTTCATCGGCTAGTTGTTGAGTATTTGATTGTTGTTCTTTACAACGTACACTGACTTCTTCAAAATCATGTTCGACTTGACTAAAATTTGAAAAACATTTTATTTCGATGAAAATTCAAAATAAAACAGAAAAGAAAGAGCGAGCAGCAAATCAGCTTAGATTATTATTTTCATATACACACTCTGAAAAAGTTTTCTATTTTAAAATTCTATTCGAATGAAAATTTATAAAAATCGAATCGTTTTTTTTTCTGTCAAAAACTTACTCTTTTTGTAACGAAAGTGTATCCGCTTGTTTGAGTAACTCAGCGGGTCGAAGTGTAACTTGAAGATATTCCGACTTAACACGAAAAAGAAAAATTAAAAAAATGATTTCTTGCTTTTCGTATTTTACTTCGAATCCATCACTTGTATGCGTTAGTTCTTCATATTGTTTCGCTGTAACGTTCAATTTCTTTTTCTTATCATTCAATAGAAGTGTCTGATCGGTAATTTCGGATTTTTTCTGTGCAATTTGTCGACGTATTTCTTCGCATTCTTTTTGTACTGCTTTCATTTTATCATCGAGATCTTGTTGATTTGGTATACGAGCTTTTTCTTTTTCTAACGAACGTTTATCTTCTTCCAAACTAAAAAAGAATTTTATGTCAATTTAAATTACGAACTCAGAGGAAATATTTACGCTTTGATTTTATATTCGAGATCGAATAAACGTTCGTTTGTGCAAGCTAAATCGTTACTATATTTGAGCAAATCTTTGCGTCGTTGTTGAACTTCAGTTGTAATCTTATCAGGAAATGATTCTCCTTCTTCTAAAATACGTTTTTGTTTTTCAATTTGAGCAAGATAGGTATGTTCTTCTTGACGAAGTCGAGCTTCGGTTTGACGCGATCTAAATCAACAAATTTTGAATCTAAATCATCTGTCATTGATCATACTGTGCTAAAGCATTCTGAAGATCGACATATTTCGACTTGAGTAAAGCCATCTGCGTACCCGTAAGTATTCCTTCTTTGAATAACTTAACAAAAAATAAAAAATAAGCAAAGAAATATATAAAAGCAATATAGTTATACTTCATCGAGTGTTCGAAATGCTGGTGTACCAGACTGACGTCTCTCTTGTTCATCAGCATTGATTTCATCGGGTGGTCGAGCTTCGATCGGTTCGATATTATCATATTCTGTTTCTTCTTCTTGTTGTTGTTGTTGTTCATCTGTCAATTGAATATCAGCATCATCGGTCACAAATGCATTGGCTTCTAAATCGTCATTTTCTTGTTCATCTTGTTGATAGATATCTTGTTCATTTTCATCCTGAGATAACTCATCATCATCATCATCTGTATGAACACTCATTCTGTTCTCGAGAAAATCAATTTAAAGAATGTTTCATTTAAAGAAGTAAATAAATAAGAAACGTCATTAACGAAACAACCATTTTATACGTTGGTTGATATGGTAACGTAGGGCATTTTGAACAAAAATAAGCTTCAATTAAAGATCTTTTCGAAGTTTTCAAACTAAGTTTCAATGTAGATTAATTAGTTTTTTAATTGAATTTCAAAATTAGTAAAGTGATGTCGCTACTTATCAATGGGAACCGTCAGTCGGTCGGTCGGTCGGTGTGAAAAAAATCGTTTATTTGTTTGTCTCTTAAAGATTAATAATAAATTACAGAGGAAAAGAAAAGGGAAAATGAGTGTGCGTTTTTATAAATCTGATTGTCCATAGGTATTAAGATTCGTTTGTTCGCCGGTAAATTCTAAATGTCGAAAAGCAGCTGGAGATACAAATGATCGTTCATCGATTCCTCGTTGATCGTTTTCATTTGTCGTTTGTTTTAAAGATTCTTGACGTTCGAGATGTCGAAATGATTCCGGATTTACATAAGATTTTGTATCGATTGTTGGACCAACCGATGAATGTACAGATGATTGAGAAACCGTGTCACCTAATCCTTCAAGATATCGAAATGAATTCGGATTAACATACGATCGTTCATCGATTCCACCTTCTTCGACACCACATTTTTGATTCGACGCATGTCGTTCAAGATGAGCAAGTGCATGTGGATTTCGATCGAGAATAAAACTTCGAGTATCGATTTCCGGTTTGATATCTTCTTTTTGTTCGGGACGTCGTCGATTGAGATGCTGTAATGCCTGTGGGTTAACATACGAACGTTCATCGATATCCGGTCCACCGATCACACGAGGTCTTGGCTTAGCTTCGATATATTTGAATGCTTCGGGATTGACTATCGGTCGATAATCAATACTCGATTCAGCGATTTCTTGTTTTGGTTGAAATTTTCTTTCGATATCTTGAAATGCATTCAAATCGACTATGGATCTTGTATCGACACCTGAACCACTGTTACGACGTGGTGCTGATGACGATTTTTCTAAATATTTGAACGCATCTGGATTGACAATTGGCTTGTAATCGATGCCGCTTTCGTCATTCGTTTTCGACGGAGTTTCTCGACGTTTTTCTAAGTATTTAAATGCATCCGGATTTATGATTGGTCGAGTATCGATCACTGATTCATTGGGTTGATTATTTGACGATGGTTTTCCTTCACGTCTCGCTTCTAAATATCTGTAGCAAAAGAATAATTATTTATGATTGATGATTTCTCATTAATTTAAACTAACTTAAATGCATCAGGATTTGTAATCGGTCGACTATCGATACCGCTGCTATCTTGCTGGTCTTTATCTTTGATTTTCTTTCCTTTTTCTTCAATATGTCGAAATGCATTGGCATTAACCATCGATCTTCCATCGATGCCCGATCCTGAACCATCGTCACCACGTACTCGATTATTTTTTTCGATTTGTTGTTGACGACGTCGTTCTAATTGTGTGACTGCATCGAGATTGATTATTGGCCGTGCATCGATGCCACTTCCATCGGCTGGTCGATTCGATGGTTTTTGTTCGTTTAAATTCAAATAACGAAATGCACTCGGATCAATAATTGGCGAATCATCGATTTCACCACGTAGTTCTTTTTTAGCGAACAGACTTTCGCGACCGTTGGTAGCAAATTGAGATGTTGAATATGGCGATGGAGTAGCGATCAATGCCGGATTTACATTTCGATTAGGCGTACCAGGATTTTGATGATGATACATTCCAGATGTTTGTTCTTGTATTGTTCGAGCATTTTGATAGCCGAGTTTAGCCTGATTTGATTCGATATATTGAGGTTGATTTGGTTGACTTATAGGTACGGGATTGACTGAGCGACGTTCGACATAGAACGATTGTGGAATAGTATAATTTTGATTGTATGAATTGTTTGTTGATGGTCGATTGACTGGTGGTGGTACTGAATTGGATGAACGTCGTTCAACATAGAGATTCGGAGGAATTGAATAGTTTTGTTGTGGTGGTTGATTGTAACCGTAGTTCATAGGTCTTGAACTTGCCGGTGGATTGCCACTGTTTGAATACATCGAAGATATCGTTCTGATGAAATAAAGACGGAAAATGGCTATAGAAGAAGAAAAACAACAGAACAGTTATGTATTCTATAGATAGATCTAAAGAACGAAGTTAGTAACATTATGATTGCTTTTTTTTCTTCTTCTTTTCTCTTTTTCTGTTATGCAAACATTTTTTTTCTTCTTTTCTGTAGGTTAGCGATACAGAATGGATAGTAACGCATCAAATTAGGCCTTCTAAAAAGGACAAAAACAGAGAGAGAGACGATTTAGGAAAATAGAAGCCATGCATATCTTGGCCTGCTGTGCTATTACAAGGATCATTCTGTTCTATTCTAGATAGAAATGACATTCGATCGAGATTGTTGTTGTTGTTGTTGCTACTGATTCAACATCAAGGATATCGACAAAAACTGTTTGCACAAGATAGATATCTTAAGAATATTCTCTTGTCTGTCATTAGAATCATTTAATCCATGAGAAATATTTACTATCTATTTTCTAATATGATTAATCGCATTTCGATTGAGTTTTTGCTTATATAGCCTCGAAATTACATACTATTGTCAACGGTTCATTCTCATAGACAATGATATATTACTTTTGTATGAACTGACTTTTACATCATAAGATAGTTTATATTACATCAAATCTAATTATACTTATTATCACATATACGTAAATTACGTCATTTACAATTAGATTTAGGTTTATATGGAATCATCAGTAGCTTTCGTTTGACAAAAAAGTACATTAAATTGACTGTGACTCATCGACGAATTACGTACATGAAACGCAAATATTGATATATGATATCCTTATTTAGTTTAGTTTAGAGATATTTTTTTCAAGAAAAACTAATCTATCGCAAATCTATTAAAAAAACATTCATTTCATTCATATTTTTTTTCGCTTTTCGAATAGATTATGATGTTTTCTCTTGCAATCATATTCCTACTGTATTCAGATTATTCCAGTGGTCAGAAGTTTCTACATAATCAAACATTACCATTTATTCACGATACAATTGCTACTAAACCTGTTCAAAACGATGCTGATGATCCAGCAATATGGATTCATCCGAAAAATCCCGAACTAAGTCTATTGATGGCCACTGATAAAAAAGCAGATGTCGGTGGTCTGTATGTTTTTGATCTCGAAGGTAACATTCTTCAACGTTTTGACAATATCAGTCGTCCGAATAATGTCGATGTTGAATACGGTTTTAAAATCAATGATAGTTATTCAATTGATTTAGCTGTTTTAACTGAACGTAATAAACAGTGTTTACGAATTTATTCAATTGATTCAAATGCACGTCGATTAAACGAACTTACAGGCGGAAATACAGCAGTATTTACAAACTATACGAATAATGAAGCATCGCCAATGGGTATCGGTTTATATAAACGAGCTAATGATAGCAAAATCTATGCTGTTGTCAGTCGAAAGAATGGACCACGTGATGCATATCTTGGTCAATATGAATTAGTTTGGAATGGTCATTCGATTGATTTGCAATTAGTTCGTTTTTTTGGTGATTTTGAAGGAGCTGAAGTCGAATCGATTGTCATCGATGATTCACTTGGACATATCTATTATTCCGATGAAAAATTCGGTATTCGAAAATATAATGTCGATCCGTTAACAACCGAACCTAAACAACTTGGTTTTATTGATACAAAGGGTATTTGGTATGGTGATTCTGAAGGAATAGCTCTGTATGAAAAATCTGATAACAAGGGTTATTTAATTCTTACAGATCAAATTGCAAGTGGATCTATTTTTCATATCTACGAACGTCAAGGAAATAATACTTATGTCAGTGCTATTAAAACACGTGCTGTGAAAACCGATGGAATTGACGCTACAAGTGCGAATTTAAATTCATATTTTCCCAATGGTTTATTGATTGTTATGAATGAAATTGATAAGAATTATCTTGTCTACGATTGGCGTGATATTGAAAAAGGTTTAAATCATTTTCAAAATGCAGCTTCGAACAATCATCAAACTTGCTTGATTTTTTCTATTTTAACGACATTTATTCTTCGTTTATTATTCTTTTAAGTAAACTATTTGCTTCTTATTCATTTGTCGTAGTTTCAGATTGTTTATTGGGTGTTTCGTTTTTATTTACAGGTGTTTGTATGACAGGTTTTGGACGATCCGGTTTTAATTGACGAGCAGCCACAAATGATATATTCTAAATAAAATCTTTGAATTTTTACTCATCTTATCATTAAAAATCTTTCTTCTTTACTTTTCGTCCTTCATCATACGCACGTTCGATTAATACTAAAGCAATTGTAACATCAATACCAATCAGACTGTAAACACCAGCCTGAACGAGATAATCACCTTCTTTCAGAGTACCTAACGAGAACGTGGCTTAGCATTTTGAATGTTCATTCATTCAGCTTACCATGCATATCAATCATACCATTAGGAAGAATTTCATCGATGAATACCATCGGTTCACCATCGACTTGACCGACAACAAGACCTAGTTCTGCTTCCTAAATATGCGTTCAAATAAATGCTTTGTAAACGAAAAAAAAAGCACATAGTCTCTTCGAACTTTTTCGATTTCGACTGGTATTAATTGATATTCAAAACCGTTGTACTAGGAACAAAATCAAAGATTTTCTTAATCAAAAGTCAACGAATTGCTTGAATTACTTTGATCGATGATTTCTTAGCGTCAAATAAATCCGGAGGTTCAATAACTTCAAAAGAAAAAAAAATCATAAATCATCTTCTTTCTTATTAAAACACAACGTAATCACTCGAAGAACGTTGATTACTTCGAAACGTATCCAATGGTATGTCATACAATCCATTGCTAAAATCTATTTGATAGAAATAGACATCATTTCATACGTATTATTTACTTCTGAGACGATTTTGGTTGACCTTGTGACTATAGAATAGAAAATCAATGCAAAACAAAAAATATTGAACAATCAAAACTGTTCCGTATGTACCTGTTTACGATAGACAGTAAACGGTTGTTGATCGGTTCCTGTTGCCATGAAAATTCTTTAGTTTTACTTTTTTTTTTATTCTTTCAAGTAATGATAGAAGATTATTCTCGTGATATCTTATCAATGTCATATATTCTTGACAAGTGTTTACTTTTTTATTTATTTGATTCAACAAAAAAGAAAGAGATTAAAAAGCAACAATACCATCGTACATTGCTACAACAAATGCATGATCTTCGTTTTGAACAACTGCTAAATCGACATGTGATAAATATGTATACTGAAGAAATGTGAATTGATTTGTTTTCACTGATGGAATATCACATTGACATGATGCATGACTAAATCCACCGGATTGTTCAGCTAATTTTTCGATATTAACACGATAAAATGTAATTGGATCTTGATCTGGACCAGAACGTTTCAAGGTTCGTATATGACGAACTAACATTTTCTCGGAATCTGTATCATCTAAAACTTCATCAGATAGACGTTCGACGCGCAATTGATGCGTATCAAAATCGAATATAAGATGATTATAAATTCGAACTGATTCTTCAAAATTTTTCATTGAACAGGTGTCTCCGATTCCACACAGACAAATATCTCGAAAAACTTTATCGTTTGTAGATAACATTCGACATATACTTGAACCATGATCCTTCATATTTCTATCAAGTAATTCCTCACGATAGTTTGATTCATCATCTTCCATGTAACTTTCGGGATACTCATCAAGTAAATCTTCGTCTACGTCAATCAATTGTCTCTTTTTGTCTAAAAGGCACTGTCTTCGTTGATAAGCTCGCATATATGTCTCGTTTAATTCATCCGAATATTCGTTATGTTCGGTATTTTGTTCCATTTGTAAATAAAAACGCGACAAAAGATCTTGACCAATAAATTGTGCATTACAACGATTATTCATAAACATTCGATCAACGCTTTCACTAAAATCCATAGATGGTTGTTTTTCTTTCTCATTGTTTTGTTTGATTCGATACAATGATCCATAACAATTTCGATTATAGAAAACATCGTACAATAATCTTTCTGTTTCGACTTCATAGACTTCTTGTGTATCACGATTATATCGAACAGTATACGTTTGTGCATCTGTTCGATGTCCTAATAGATAAAATGCATAAACAGCAACAACTCGACAACATTGTTCGATATGTTCAGTGAAAAATTGTGCATCATCAAAACGAAATAACGTTCGACTTCCATATTGACTTTGAATACTCGGCAGAAATTTATGTTTAGAATTAGCTGTCGAATAGATTTGATTCTCCCGAACTTGCCAAACGATTTTCAATGTTTGAAAATCTGGATCAACATAGATTAAATTGTCAACATCCTGCTCATTTAAATGATGAAAAATGTGTAGCCATGGTTCGGATGGTAGACGTTCTGCTAATGATTTCAATTGAATTCTATTGATATTTTTCTTTTCTAATAAACGAGGATAGCAATATCGAATCGATAGAGCACGTTCATAAAGTTCTCCAATGAGTTCGTTTGATTTAGAATCTTTCATTTGATTTAATTCACATTGTTGTGCTTGACGAAAGAAATTCAAACAAGCAAGATAATCTTGTTTTTCTTCGTTACAAACTGCAAAACCCATTGGCTTTTCAGTTCGTTCGACTAATACATCAGTTCGTAGAATAATTCGTTCATAATTTGTATTATCATCAGTTAACGGTGACAATGCTTCATGAAGAAGATTATGTGAGAATAAAACTGCATAGCCTTTTTTCGGTTCTAATGTTATACATTCATAACCATTTACTAAACCATTATAGGCTTTAATTTCTTCTTTAATTGTTAAACCTTTGATATCAGATGTTGGTATTTGTCTCGGGAAGTAGAATTTCGTTTGACCTTGTTTATAATCATCGTTAAGATAAATAATCAAACTCAATAATGATCGTCGATCACCACTGGGTGCATATTGTGCATCTTTATGTGGAGCAAAGAATTGGTCTTGTTTGTATTTATTTATTCGCATAGCTGGATTGATACCGTTCAATTTCCATTGACCTTGAACATTGAAACCTAATGGTTGAGTTTGACGAACAAGTTTAGTTAATTTATGATCGAATTTCAATCGTCGCCATAGAGTTCGACCTAAACGATCATCGAGAATTATCAAACGAGAATTATTTCTTGTTTGTTGAGTGTATTTCTCTGTCATTGATTCAAAACATTCACCGGAAAATTGTTCGACAATTTCATCGCATTCATTCGATGTCAACAAACTGCCTAATTCGATCAAAATTAAATCATCTCGTTGTTTAACTCGATGCAATTTCACACAATCAGGTATTCGTGTTGGTACATCGTAAGTTTTCAATAACGATTTCACCGTACTCAAATCCGTTGCACCAAGAAATTTTTCTCGAGACATTTCTGTTTGTCATATGCCACCTCTCGAATAAATACACCTGTTATTGCACAATGAATATGCAATTGATTCTTTATTAAAATTCGCTGTTACAACTGAACGGCCGTATTTTTCCGAAGGCAAACATATTTTTGATTCAATAAAACAAAAAACCAAGATTCGATTTCGATTGTAGTTTGTCTTACGTATACATATATGAATGATTTTATTTTAATTTCACATCTGTTGTTTTAATGATAACTACACACATGTTAGCACAAGTGACATAGACACACGAAGAGAGAATATACATCTTTTCGAAGACATAAACACGCTCAAACATAAATCGAGAGTTAGAAAGTAAATCAAATGAAATATCCCATCATTGATGCAATGATAACTGATATACAACAAAACAACGAAAAATAAAGAAGAAGAAGCGGTTGATAATGAGAGATCATATATGATCTTCATGAACTAACAAAGAGAGAGACAAGAACAAAAGGAAAACCAACTAGATATTGATAAAGAAGAGAGAGAGAGAGAGCGGTTTGAGGGTGGTTAATTGATTATTTGTCAATTTATTGCACAACGGCCTTAGCACCAGGTTGAGGTAAACTACCTTGAACTGGTGTTTTCTTTCCAATAAGAGACTAGAAGAAAACAAATAAGATAAGATTAGATTTCAAATATCAATGACAAGTAAACAAACTTTATGAATGTGTGGAATAACACCACCACCAGCAATTGTTGCTTTAATTAATGTGTCTAATTCTTCATCACCACGAATAGCCAATTGTAAATGACGTGGATTGATACGTTTTACTTTGAGATCTTTCGATGCATTGCCAGCAAGTTCGAGAACTTCAGCAGTTAAATATTCAAGAATAGCAGCTGTATAAACGGCTGCTGTTGCACCGACACGACCGTGCGATGTTGTTCGTGATTTTAAATGACGATGAATACGACCAACAGGAAATTGAAGGCCAGCACGGGCACTTCGTGAAACGGCTTTAGCTTTAGCTTTGCCGTGATCTTTACCAGCTTTACCACCAGCCATTGTAATTCTCGATTAAGTCGATGAAGAAGAAGAAATAAAATCTACAAAAACGAAAAATTTAGTTTCGATTTTTTTTCTTTTTTTTCAGTATTTAAAAAAAATCAATTTCGGTCTCAGCGTTCACTGCATTGTGAATAAGATCATTATCGAGATTCAATCACAATAAGCATCATCATCAACCGAACGATCCATTTCGAACATAATCGAGAAAAGAAAACGTGCAGTTTACAATTTAAAAAGAGAAGAAACTGATTGTGAACATGCCACGACTAACAAACACTCTCTATCAGTCAAACAAAGAACGTGAATCACGTGAAGACAATGACGGCGCAATATATATATATCTTTCTTCTCTTTTAAGCAGCCAAACGGTCGGACTGAGACCGAGGCATGCATTTTCTTTCTCTTTTTTTTCTTTTATGCAGAACGATGAAAAAAGACAAACGAACAATCGGTCGTCGACGAACGAACACACTATTACCGCGCACATTCGCTTTCCTCCAGCGGTCAAATTCGAGAAAGAGAAGAAAGACGGCCATAAGATGACGACATCAATGAAATAAAATCGTGTAATAAACGATTACGAACTTTTTGGTTGTTAATTCTAAACATATATTTCTCATTAGTTTTATCTCTATCATCAAACTACGATAAATCTATCTCAGATGTAAACGTTTAGTTTCAATATCAAGCAATTTTTCATATTACTATCATTGATGAGTTTGTTGAATAGAAATTAATCATCGAAAATTCTCTATAGATTTCATGGGGGAGGGAAAAAAGTCCTCTCCTATCGAACTCGAGGATATAAAAGTCTAGGCTAATATCAATACTGTTGAATATTAAGGATACATATATGTAAATCTGAGCTGATCAAATATTTATGAATTCGAGTTTTTTCAAATTCTAACGGTGAGTTAGTAAAACAGAAAGAACGAAAGAAATCGTTATTTTATAACTATTCGAATGTCTCACCTTTCATCTATCTAAATCTAAAGTTCAAGGCCGTGATTTTAATCAGTTTAAGATAAGACACTATTGGAATTTATTATTTTGAAACAGAAACTGAATACATAATAAAAGTGTAAAAGCGTGTGTACAAAATTCTCGGAAACGCATGAGATCAGTGCAATGTATTGCTAAATATTAAGAAAAGCAGATTGATAATGAAGAGAGAAATGTTTTTAAAAAGAAAACCAAAAGTTCGATGTTTTTATTTCTTTTTGCCTCCTTTTTTGTGCGATTCGATATTGGCACGTTTACGTTGTTCAAAGAGGTTTATTTCCTGTTCGAGTACACGCCATTTCTCATCGCATTTATCCTTTTGTTCTTTGTAGAGTTTTTTGATATTTGTTAATTGTTCGTTGATCTTGAAGAAAATCAAAAAATAAAAATTTCGAAATATATTCAATCGATTATTACTTGTTTTTCAGCTTCTTTTAATTCCAATTCTTTGTCTTTAACTTTTTCGACAAATAAATCTTTAAGTTCTTGTTCACGTTTTTCCATTTCATTTCGAAGTTCATTTCGTTTTAATTCCAATGTATCACTGATCGATATTTGTTTACCATCGATATTATCCATGAGACCAAGTTCAGTCAAACGATTTCGTCGAAACGTTTCATAATGTTTCGAATGTGTCGTTTCAATTAAATCCAACATATTCTTTTCGATTAAACTATCTCGTAGTTTCTTAAAATCACAATGAGTTTCATTTTCAACTAAAAAAGACACATGCGAGTTAATATATTTTGTTAACCTTGATGATGACAAAAAAAAGAGGAGCGGGGGAGATCTCCATCTGGTTAAGCATATTTATTCGAAATACGAACCTTGAACAATACCCCATGGATATTGTCTAGCACGAACATATTGTGTACCGATTTTAACTGTTTCATTACTTCCGACAACGGCTAATGGAAGAAGATTCTAAATGAAGAAGAAAGCAATAACAAGATCGAATTGCGAATATATTTTTTTACATTTGCTTTGGAATTTTCTTCGGCTAATGTTTCGTCATCAGTTGGAAATCGATAGATTTTGACGCCAGCTGCATTCAATTCATTGAGAATGTTTTGTTTAAAACGTTGTAATTCACTTTTAGATATTGTATCCGATTTGGCTATGATTGGAATGATATTGACTTTAGTATCCAAATATTTCATCGTAACTAAATCCAATGCTTTCAATGAATGACCTGTTGGACTTATGAAATACAAGCAAACATGTACGCGTGTATCGTGATATTGGCTAAGGTTTCGTTTGATTTTTAATTCTTCATCTAAATAGGCTTGATATTGTTCATCAACGAAATCGCCGATGACTTTAAACGATTCATCTTTATTAATTTGATCGCCAAAACCAGCCGTTTCAACGACCGTTAATTTCAAACGAATTTCACGTTCGAATAATTCATAAGTATTTTTACGTAGGAACACTCGTGTATGTTCGTGTGTTGACGGTGTTGAATCTAATCGTGTATTGAAAAGACTATCGAGTAGTGAGGATTTACCACAGGCCGTCTCTCCGACACATAGAATATTGAAAACGAAACCATCGGTTATAGCTTTCGACATGATTTGATTGGGAAGATTGTTGATGCCGCAATCTTCTTTCAATTCGAATGTTCGAATCGATGGACCCTGAGATTTGAGCGAGGCCGTATCAGCTGTACGAGAAACGTCTTTCATTGCGTGAGAAAAACGAACGGATCTAAATGATGAACAGGGATGAGTAAAGAATGATCGATTGATGATAGATCGATCAATTGGCATTTAACAAGAGAAGAGAACATAAATGACCAATCGAAAAGTAAAGGAACAATTTGTCTTTTCGCGTTATCTTGCTCAAGATCATCACTATTCGGCTTCATACGACATCTACGTAGGTTAATGAGAGTATATAGTGAAATGAAATAATTTACAAAATAAATCTGTACAGATAACCGTTGTTTATTTATCTTTTTAAGGTCTTGCTTTTGTTCGTTCGATAATTTATCTTCATTTCCTTGAATTGATGGTCAAAAGATTTTCTTTTACTATCAAATATCTCTCGTGTATATGTACGTATGTAATCTTTCTTCATTTTCTTACAATTGTACAACAACGAACAGAGAAATAAGTTCTTAATCCTTGTCCGATGTCTGCTAGTGATAATTAGAAAAAGAATTATTTATAAAGACAAAAAAAATTATCTCTTCGATAAAATCAATTAATAATTCAGAAGAAGAAAAAACGAGTAGATATTGTTATTCTTAACAATAAATGATCAATGGTTGCGATTTATAGTCCGGAGATTGACACTAAAAAAGGAAACGATATATTTGTCTGGCAAAAATAATAACTCTCTTTCTCTCGACATCCGGGGAGTTCTTTTTTCAAAAAAAAACCGAGATTATTTTGTTTTTTCTCAACGTGTTATGAATGATGACGAATAATTCAATAATAAATATAGATAAACTTATTTTTTAGTAAACACAAGGGAATCACAAGTTAGGTCTTTCTTTTCATAGGAACAAATTAGTTGGAGAAAAACAGAAAAGTCAGATAGTATCGTTGATCATAGAAACCTTTCATCAAGAGTACTTAGCAATGACGAGATTAGGCGAACTAAAGTAATTGATGAATCATTCTACTTGTCTTCGATATGTACTAGCTAAATACCAAACTGATTTATCTTTTGCAAAGGTTATTACCAATGGATAGTTACGTATGATAATCATTAACAATCTTTTCCGTTCGATTTTAATCAAAGAATTAATTCGATCGTCCGTTGTGTCACAATGAGAAAACTGCGTACGTAAGTTTGATGTTTGAAAAAAAAAAGAAAAAACTCATTAACACACATCCGTTTCTGTACAGTGTCAGTTTCTTACTGAGTGCGATTGTTTGCGTGAGGTAGAAATGATGAAAATTTCCGGATTGTTTGTTAACTATCATCACGTAATCAAATCGACAATGATTTATCTGTCGATGATCTACGACAAGTCGGATTACAGGTGTTTGTGACGGGCTGTCCACAAGAAATTCATCCTACCGGAAATGACCATTGTCACAAATCGAGATAAGAGTCGAGACATATCAACAATAGAAAATTGATTGCTATAAAACACTTGAAACGAAAAAAAAAAGGAGAAAGATTCAGTCTGTATCGAGTCAATTTTATAATGATTACGTATTTAGTAATGATCAAACATCAATAAGTTACATCTAATCTGATTCAATATAAAATAATCAAGAAAATCACTTGGCTAGAAATAAAAACCGATAAATTACACATGTGTTTATCTTATTTCCCTTTGGAATGTTTCTCATATGTACGATTATATTGTGAGAAAACGAGAAAGAAAGTAAGACAGACATGTATATTGGGTAAACTTATCATTAGATGTCATACACTTGTTCATCTAACATAACATGATTGTGTGGTATACTGAAATACAAAGACAAGTATAATCCAAGAATAATTAACGTTTTTCGATCAGAGTATACAGGATCGTTTAAGGTTTCATCATTAGAATTAATTTGTCAGTGACAACGAGACAATACTAAATCTGTTCGACAAGGTCTTCTCGCACACACATACATATAGAGAAGAGAAGTTCTTCAATAGACATTTATTTTCTCGATCAATAAAAATCGAAAGGAATATTGAATGGAAATGTTCGTTTGTTTTCAGAACGACATTCATCTTGATTGTCGTATGTTATTTTAATTTAATAATCAAAAAGAAAACCCGAATGCCCGACGTTTTTCTTCTTCATCATCAGCAGCATCGTCGTCGCTCTTTTTCTTCTTCTCCTTCGTCTCTCTTTTCAAGGCGTATAACAACAGCAATCGAGAAGGAAAACTATGAAGCGAGGCAAATAATAGATGATGAATGCAAGTAAAAGGAGAAAAAGAGAGAGAGAAAAGAAAACGCAAAGATTCTCTTATAGAAAATGAAAGTGAACAACATATACGATGATCTAAAAATAACTATACTTTAGGTTCTCTATTAATTTTCGATTATGACAATTGGATCTTTTGAATAAATTTTGTTTTAACAATGATTTATTCACATCTAACAAAAAAGAAACCGAAGCAAATGAGATGGTCAATTTTCTTTTCTTCCTTCCTTCGTTCTCATGTTCTCTACTCCTTCACTGGACTCTTCTCTTCTCTTTCTCTTTCTCGCTCTCGTTCCTTGTTCATCACTTTCGCTTTTTTTTACTCGCACACGCACAAAACATCTCCAACACACTACTAACATTGGTCTTAGCACATCATCGCATCACACGGTTAGTTCCGAATAACAAAAAAAAAGTCTTTTCTATATAGTTAAGAGTATCATTCTTTTCTATCGAAGTTGATTGCATCACACACACATATATATACACACACATACATACATACGTACATATACATAGACGATAATGATGACGGCAATTTGCTGTTCTCGTCGTTCTTTTCATTGAAATTTCTTCTCATTTTCTTTCTCGCATTCTTTCAGATTTTGACATTGAACACTTTCTTTATTGAAATACATACATTGAGAACACATGTTCCACTTACTGATTATTCTGATCTATGCGTATCATCACCTGTTGTTTCATACAACATCAGCATCACCATCATTATTTACACTTGATAATGTTCGATATTCATTATCAGATCGCGTTCTTACCATACCGAAATTAGGTTCACTTCGTGGCATTCATATTGATTATGAAAATGAATATTCGAAAAGCTTGAATCTCGTTAATGTCGAAGCATTTCTTGGCATTCAATATGGTTTATATCAAGGCAGATTCGAACCATCGAAAGAACGTTTTGAAACTTATACGACAACGAAAGTTAACAAACAAATTCATTTTGGTCCAGCATGTGCACAACAATTATGGACAAATCAAAGTGAATTAATACGTATTCGTTCGAAACAATTTGCCAAAGATTATTATCCGAAATTATTGAAATTTATTCAGAAACAAAGTGAAGATCAGTGTCTCTATATGAACATCTATCAACCGCAAATCAAAGATTTGAAAGGTAAAGACAAACCGACGATTATTCGTGTTGGGTTTGATTGATGATTATCATTAATTTACTTTTTTGTATGTATACAATTCGTGTCATTTCTGAGATAAGCAGTCGAACTGAAGATGAATGGTATTCGAAGGTTTTGTTGTTGTTCTAGACAATGATCATTGTCTATAAAGCTACCGTATACACACGCGCGCGTATATTATAAACGTTATTGATGAGAAGTGAAATTAATGCTCAATGATCGATGGTCTCTCGACCTCCTGTTGACCAGTAAAACGTACTATTGTCCAGACGTGCGCTAAGAGAGATGACATCGTTGATATACTTTTGATCTTTTTTTTTTGTTGTTGTTCATCTTATGCATATATGCAAAGATACAGTTCCATTAAGAAGGAACATCTCAATCTTGAATATATTTATTGAAGATGGTGTTGACGTGAAAGAGAAAGATCACACTAATCCCGTAAGACATTGTAACTGAACAAAAGAATACAAAAGAATGACATTCAATCTCTGTTTTTGACAAGCATTGATAGAGAAAAAGAATTGACCACTCAAGAGAATTTCTCGTTATCTATTTAGAATTACTTCCAGTACTCGTTTTCGTACATGGCGATGGTTATGACATGGGCACGGGTTCGGCTTTTGACGGAGCTATATTTGCCAGTTATGCAAAAGCAATTGTTGTGACGATAAACTATCGTCTTGGCCCTTTTGGTAAGTGACATCGACGAAAGAAGTAGAGAGAAAGAGAGAGAAAGAGTAAAAGAACAAAACTCCCTGTCGCCGTTCTCGTATATATATTGATTTGCAGATCGTCATCTCTCTCTTTTCATTTTCTACTTGAATGAACAGCAACTCACCATAGCGATAGTTGTTGTGGGCTTGATCAAGGTTCTATTATTTCCTGTATATTCCACGCAATTGGTGATTGCCAGTCGTTAGAGTATTTCCGCTGTGCGCTCTTCTCATAAACTAGACAAGTTTCTTATCAACGGGTGGCAATTACTGTTGATTAACTCACATTTGTCCCTCACCAAACATACTCTTGTGTATTTCAGTCTATTACAAACAATCATTCAATCGCATGAATGAATCTGTCTCTTTCGGTCGATTCCTTTTTCTGTCATTCTAATCTGTATTTAATGAAAATCAAAATGTAAATCATGATGAAATTTATATGCATAAGCATTTGTTCATGTGCCACCGATCGATGACATAAATTTCATCATCAAATCATCATCATTTTGGCCTTTTGTCGTCTTTCATAGAGGAGAAACAAACTCGAACTAACCTAAATATATAAAAAAAAACACAGAAAGCCATAGGGTGATTTATTTATTTTAATAATCGTTGAGAACGACGCAAGTTTAATTGGATATAGGGTGTGAGAATGTATGAATGATGTAATTTTCTCTGTATGCTTCATCACAATGTTCACTGTGTTCGGATGCCATTTATGTTTATATACATACACACACACACACAAAGTCACAAGAGATTAATGAAGAGGGATAGTCGAGTGTAAGCTTAAGGCGAAAATATTCATTAATCAAACGTCTTCAATCGATTTGTCGTTTTTCTTTCTTTCTTTACTCGACATGTATGTGTATATGCTGAGAAGCCAAGATAAGGTAGTTGTTGTATACACAATGTATTGCTTAATAATGTCATATGTGAAAAGAAGAAAAAAAGAAGAAGACAATTGATAGAATAACACCTGATTGTATATCGAAGTTTTCAAAAAAAAAAAGTGTGTCGCATATATACACTCGAACTCAAACAAAAGAATCGACAGTCAATCAGTTAGTCGGGTTGATTGTTTGAAAAGAAAAGAATTACCCAAGGTGTCCGTTCACGTCTTTTTTTTCTCTTTGTCTAGAACAACATTCAATTACGGGTGTATGTTGTGACGTCATATAAATTCAATTAGATATATTTTTTTATTATTACGGCTGTCGAACAATATCTATATAATATAGCGTGACCGAACACTCAAGATAAGAAAACCTTGACGAAAAAAGAGGATTTTTAGTTTACTCTTCGAATTAAAACATGCAATCAAGTTAATAATCATCATGCATCTATCAATCTTAGGCGAGACGTTGATTATTATTAGTTTTTTTTTATTTTTATATGATAAAATAAGCAAAAGTACTTATGATTGTTCCTATGTCATTGGCATACTATTTGATAAGCATGTGTTTGTGTATACACATACGCACATAGACGTTAGAAATGTTTAGACGCCCGTAATCAATAGTCTGATCTTGATCTGTTAAATGCTCGCAGGAGCTGTTGTTCAATAGGAGAAAGAGAAAAGAACAATATGGCTTTTCGCGAAAAGAAAACCGAGAGAGAAGAAAATCAACTTGTTTGATCTTCATCCGACTTGTTTCTCAATATTAAACTTAAAAAAAAAGATCTCATGAGAATTATGCAAGATTTCTTTCTTTTGTATTATACATACATATTGTGTGACAAATGATTATTATATGTATAGGGATCTGAAGTTTAAATTACAGTACAAGGTTATTGTTCTGTTCTAGGTTTTCTCTATCTATCACGTGAGAATAAAGGTGATTATGCATTACAAGATATCTATACGGCATTGCATTGGTTAAAAAATTATGTGACAAATTTTAATGGTGATCCCGATCGGATTACGATGTATGGTACGGGATCAGGCGCTGTTCTAGCTAGTCTTGTTGTCATGCTTGAGACTGTCAATGGTTCGTAGTAAAACAAAATTTGAACTGTTCGAATAAATAAAATTGAAAATTTTAGGTGGAACAAGTTCGATTAAACGACGAAAACCTTTAGTTCATCGTTTGATTTTAAACGATCAGACATTTCTCTCGCCACATATGACTTCAATCATCAATGAAAATTCGCCATATTCTTCAAATCTTTTTTCTGATTTAACATGTTCAACATCGTCATGTTTACGCAATCAAACTTTAGTCAAAACAAATGATTTACTTCAATTAAATACTTATTCACTCGAATCTGGTTATATCAATTATTTGAATCCAATCGAAAGTCCTTTTCCATTTTTTCATCTTCTCTCGGATACTAAAGATCCTTTACGAACAAAATTCTATCATCAAACAAATGAACTTCTTCCTGAAAATCTACGAATTCTTCTCACAATATCATCATCAATAAATCATTCACTAATCAATTCAATTCATTCGTCTTATTCAAATCGAAATAATATAATTAATTATGCTTATACAAAATGGAATTTGAAGAATCATGATTATCATTTCGATGAATCATTGTATAATTATCATCGATATATTCTTGCACCTTTACTTCAATATGCTAAATACACGTCAAACAATCGACAAATTGTTCTCGTAGAAAAATATTTCAATCGATATCAATCCGAATTACCGTTTACAATGGGCTATGTTTTAGCACCATCGATGAGTGTTTTCAATGAAACATATGTGAATGCTAATGAGAATGAAAAAATCGAGAGTATGAAAATGATGAATTTATTCGCGAATTTAATTCACAATGGGTAAAATCCAATAACAAAAAACGATAGATTCAATCTGTATATTTTATTTCAGGGATGTTAATATTAAATCACCGTACTGTCATCATCTTCATTGTCAATTTACGGATCGATGGCAATCGATATTTCCTGATTTTAATATTCTCTCATTAAAACGTAAAGAAAAATTATTTATTTGAAATTAATAATATATCCGTTTGTTGTTTTCAGATGGTAATTTAACTCAAACTCGAGGTTCTCATTCTCAAGTTCATTATCTTTTCAATACTCTTCTTTTCAATTCAACTGAACAATCATACGATTCAAATCTTATCAATACATGGAAAACACTCTATGAAGTTGCTCAAAAATCGAATCAGTCAACCTATAGTTCATCATTATTTCTCTCGAAACAATTGACTCCATTATTTACCGTTAATTTTCCCAATCAAAAATATGTTTTTCTATTTTCAATGTGTGCTTGTCTACTCTTAATGATGAATTTTTGTCTTTGTATTATATTCTCTCGACGTGGACACGGCTGTCGAAAACGTGAATATAATTGTCTAAGTAACCACAAGCAATTAAATATGCTGAATCAATCTAATGTTCATCAACATCATGGTGGTTCATCGCCGACCAGTACGAATAGTAATGGAACAATAACTCTCGATTCAACACAACAATTAATTGTTAATGTCAATTCTCATGAACAAGAACGTCAATCATCACCATTGTCATCTCTATTGTGTACAACGACAAATAGCAGTATTAATAGTACACCACCTGTAGATATTCTACATCCGATAAATATCACGAAGAAAAATGGCATTTTAAAATGTCCGACCATGAAGAAATCCAATGTACTTGTACCCTCATCTTTACCTGAAGCTATTGTATAATCATTTTCGTTTGTTTGTTTGTTTGTTTGTTCTCTTTTTCTTTTTTTCTATTTCTTAATTGAAAATAAATTCGGTTGGAACAGTGAAAGTATAATAAAAAAAGAAAATATCAGTCTGCATTATTCAACCATTGAATAAATCCATTGGCTAATTTTCGAATAGAACAATTCCGATACCAAAAATGAAATGTATCTTCATCGATAATATCTTCATTGTAGAGATTAAATAGGATTTCTTCGATGATTTTTGCCTGTGTTATCTTTTGATCAGTGATAATCATTTCAAAGCCAGATAAAAGATCTAATTGAGCTTGACGATTATTTTGACATAACTAAAATAATTTCAAAATTGAAATTTATTATGTTTTGAACTCGAAAAAAGTGATCTACTTGTTGAAATAGATTTTTATAATCACGAATTTCTTGACGAACATTTTCAGTGAAGACATTCTTTACGATCAAGGTTAAACTTTTGTCTGTTAAAATATTCATAATTTGTTGAATCGTATCTTGATCATTCAATTTGGATTTGTCTTGCAAAAGAGTGGGCAATGAATGATTTAGTGATAAATTCTCTTCTTCGAGTAAATCTTTGGCGATAAACTTGATTGTTTTTTCTGCTTGCATTTTACTCGGAGTCACAGCACCACAAGCAAGACATTTTTTAAAAACTTCATTCGTTTTTTGTTTTCGCAAAATCTAAATGAATTTTTTTTGCTCCGTTTGAATTCATGGGAAATATTTTGGTAAAAATCTAATTACTAGTTTTGTTTCGGGATTATCGCATTCAGAACAAATTACAAAATGATCAATGAATGTATACAAATGATTTTGTAGTACGTCACGATCACGAATACCACCGAAAGCAAATAGATTCTTTTGCTCGTCTACGATTACCGATGTACTGAATTTGTAGGCGAAGAACTTGAGAATATCTAATAACAATGATTTGTTAATAGGTTTTAATCGATTGGTATTTATGATTACATACGTATCGGTGAACGATCTAATTTCTTTGCAATTACATCTAAATTAGTTAAAATTGTTGTTGAACCTTGAGTTTTGATTTGAATTCGTGGCATAGTATAACGATTATAATCATCGTTCATTCGTCGATTGATATTGATGGTCGCCATGACTGGAAAAATTACATTCAAAATTTATTCGATTTTTCATTTGAATGAATCGAAAGATTTTTATTTCGTTTAAATATTCTTTAACTGACTCAAACAGATGATGAAATATTACGAAAGATATTTGACAGAACAGAAAAAAAAACATTGCATACATTCAACACGTGGTACCTGTTTTGATTACAAAAAAAATACTGCTCACTACCTATGAGCTGATACAAGATTCATTCTTAGATATGCTGAGAAACATGAATTGAAAACAATCAAAACAATTTTTGAATATTTTATCAACAAAAAGTCGAGTCTTTTCAAACGAATTGAATTGCCTTAATAAACGGTGGCATTGCTTAGAATTTTACTATCATGTTTGACTGGATGAAAGATTTGTATGCCTTTTGACAACGATTGACTGATAAAATATTCTTTGAGAGCAAAAAGACCAAGTACAATATTCGATTGATCATATATTGCCATTTTTAAATCATAAATATGTGCACATGTTGAAATTAAAAACTCTTGATACTGATATCCATCATCGAATGGTACTGAAGTATCTTCTTTCCATTCGTTGAGACTATCAATCAAACAGCGTTTATGTGCACGAACTAATCGATGTGATACACGACAGAGCATATTTATCGAAGCAATCCATTTATTCTTTGGAAGTACTTTTGGAGCTGGTTTCGGCCAATGTACCCAACTAATTCAATCAAATAATCATTTTTTAAAAATATTTATTGTCAAGAGAAAAATCTTACTTCGGTTCTACATGTGGGTAAATGATATGTTTCGAAAGTAGATCATTAGTATCGTCTGAATATTTTTCAAATAAATTTCGAATATGATAAATACTATCCCAAGTCACATCATCTTCCATGATCCAAACATAATCCATTAATGGTTGTTCGTAAAGCCAAACAAAAGCTCGATCCCATGCACGATTTCGTGTTAGTTTATACTGAGCAAGTGCTTTATCACTAACATATATCACTCGATCAGAAAGATTCGTATAATCAGTTAAACTTTCATCGCTCATAAGATAAGCATTAACACCAACATGAACTAAAGCATCGAGATGTTTTAATAGTTTAGTTGTTGGTCGTCTAGCTAAAATAATAACATTATGCCGCTGAGAATTTCTTTTAGAAGTTACAAAAACTGAGTTCAAAAATATTTGATATCCATAACAAAAAATAGAAACGAAGATAACACATAAAATGAAAACGACACATAAACGACGAGAATTCATATTGCAATCACTGTGATAATTCTGAAATAAAAACATATGATAATGCGTCGATAGAATTTTATTAGTTTGGCGAACGGAATGAAAGTAATTCGATCGTAAGATTATTACCGAATGCGGACTGAAAGACGATATTTTTTTCTTCTACCGCGAATGTGTTCTCGAGACCCTGAAGGAATATTTATTTTGTGTCTGATATCAACAATTGCATACAGAACATGAAAAAAACTTCTATATGTATGTTATACTTTTTTTCTCTCTTATACAAAACTGTGCTCGTTGGAGCATGAAAAAAGAATTCAAAAAAATAATTTACTTATTTATATGATGAATACAATAAAAATTTTAAATGTAACTATAATTGTTTCATTTACCACGTGACTGCGAGAATGATTTCGCGCTAATTTCTTATACTTCTGGACGAGCATTGAGAATTAATAGTGACAATATGAATCTAACCGTTTTTTTATCTTCTTACTTGAGAATTCTGATTGCAGTTTTTGACGTTGATTGTCGTCGATTGTTATCAATAGCTATTATCTTTATTATGAATGACCATTCGACAACAAATCAATAATAACAACAAGAATGCTTTTTTACAGTTCTTTTAACGCATTGGGTTGACGTACGGACCAACATATATTTATTCGAGCTTCTTTTTTAATAGTCAAAAAGTTGAAGCACATGTGAAAACGAGTTAGTATGCCGTCTGTTTGCCATCTCAATTTAGTTTAAATATTTACTCATTGTAATAGAAATTTCAACGTAATAAAAGAAAAAAAAATTTCCGACAGATCAAGTCATCGCTAAATATGTGTACTTTTAATATTCATTTTTAATAAACAGTTGCATTACTTAGAATTTTACCATAATGTTTGACTAGATGAAAGATTTCTTTGCGAGGGTGTTGAGGAAAAAGCGTGGGAAGAAGTTTGTTGTCAGAAAATTGGAATGCAACGCTTATAAGTCGTCTCACAATTAGATGCACTATTCAGAGACCGACGCTACTATTGCGCAGGACGTACCTTTTACCCTTCTCAATGTTTAAAAAACATTAAATTTTGATCAAAAGACGACGAAATTTCTCACAGATTATTCACTTAACTTCAAGAGAGATCAATTCTTTTTTATGATAGTTGTACGTCCTTCAATTTCCTTTATGCCACTTTGATTTTTATAAATGCTTACAGCAAATAATATTACTTAGATATGCCTACAGTAATATGCGTTACCTGTATAAATAAATCAATCGTTTAGTATTGATTATAGTATTTAATTTTCTAGGTCAATATTATATTCATAGATTTCTATTGAAAGAGTCGCACTTTGTGAGAATATCAATATTTGGTTAAGATGACAATCTGATATATACAATAGTCATTATGTTATCAGAGTAATCGAATTTTGAATTGACAAAGTTCGATATTTCAAATACTATAAGGGCAAAATTCACGAGAAAATAATAAAAGAACATTGATTTTTTATGGTTTCAACATAATTTATTCAAATTTTGTATAATGTCTCCTATTACGATGATTTTTTTTCCTATTTCTTGTAAATAAAATATAAACTCATTGCTCATGGCCATTAAATCAACAATGGCTGATATTGTTAAAAATTTGTTAATAACATTAGTTGTTTTTTTTTCTTTCTCAACAATCAAAGTACTCTTATGTGTCGACGTCGTCGTCGTTCTTTTGTGTTAAAAGAAAAGAGAGAAAAAAAAATTTCTTTTTTCAAATGTTCCTTTGCAAAAAAAATAATGTACTTAGACGTTAACTATCGAGCAAATGTTTGACGAGGCGAAACAAAAAAAAATAATGGAAATATTGAAAAAAAAAAGAGATGAATTTATTTGTTTTCGATCAAATGAAAAATTGAAGACGAGAAAAAGAAAAAAACAAAATCAAATCAAGTGAAGAGAGAAGAATAATATTTGTTTGTTGATATTAAATATTCGAAAAGAAAACTTTAAATTCATTCACAAATGGATTTCAATAGTTGGACATTATCATCGTTTGGCAATCAATCAGCAAAGAAAAGTGATGTTCTTTCACAGCCTCAACTCTCAGCTAAATTACCCAAGATTGTCCTACGAAATTCCATGGGTTTTCCATTGAAAACAATGACATCGTTTCAAAATGCTCTCTATCGAGCTAAAACAAAACTCTGGGAACCCAATCGAAGACTAACTGAAATGGAATGGAGGTACACGCAGAAAGTTTATCTTTTCGTTGAACGATTTCATTTGTCATAGATTGCCACATGCACCCGTTCCATCAAGACCGGATTATACACGTTCGTTAGAATATGATGATTTTCGTTCGATGAAAAAGCCTCCTAAACCACTCGAGGCACATAAAATTGAACATTGGGATATGTCGTTTTGGGTAAGAATGTTGTCTTGATTAGGAAATTCGAAGAAAATTGATCTTGATTTCCTTTCAATAGGATTATCTTTTACCTGATCGACGTATCGATCGAGCAACGTAGATAATTGTTTCTTTATTCATAAGTAAACATTTTTCTTTTTCCTACAGAGTTAATCTTCGAACTATGACGAAATATTGTCGAAGTACGGACGTAGTTCCAAATCCAGAATTTATGGATAATTTTGATAATTTAAAAAGTATCAAACAACTCTATCTTTCGGTTGTGACAACTTCATCTCCAATGGACAAAATCTTTGATGATCTCGGACCGATGGATAATCGAAAGTATGTGTTGTTTTTCGATTGTCGATTCGTTGACTCGTTTGTTCGTTAAAGAAAAATGATCATGACACAAGTTTTAAATCATTTACTACGTGGTGATTTCACTTCACTCGATGATTTACCCGAAAATATTCGAAATAATGCGATATTAGATCTTGTTAAACTAGCAAAAGATGGAAAACTATCCGGTAAATGAAATCTATTTTCATTTGAACTTCAATAATTCGTTGTACGTGTAGATGAAATGCAAAAGAAACTTTTTACTGAATTAGCACAAAATCTCGACGCATTGCCACCAAATATACGTGCACAAGGTAAATCAAAACAAAGTCACTTGAACTTTGTACCTAGTAATACACATCGACATTTCTATGGGTTTGCAATTGAAATTTGTTGTTATTATTTTTTATCATAAAATACTTTGAGTTTGAAAGAAAAATCAATTATTTTCTAGTGACGGCACAATTGATCAATTCAATTGAAAATGTTGCACCTGAAGTTCGAGAACAGATTCTTCAACAGATTCTCGGTACAATCGATGCCCTTCCTGAAGCCGAACGAGAGAAGGTTCTCGCCGATCTCGTGAAGAAAATCTCGTCGATGCCTGAAGAAAGTCGAAATGCTTTGCTCGGTAAAATCATGGAAAACATGGATAACTTAGCTCCTGAAGCTAAAATACAATTATTACAAGATCTTCTACGTGATGCCGATACGATTCCACCGGCAATGAGAGATAATATTCTTCAGAATCTATTGGATAGTTTAGATACACTTCCACCGAGTGAACGACAACGTGTTCTAGCAGAATTAACACAGAATTTAGATAATCTACCGCCGAATATTCGACAACAATTACTCGAAAAATTACTAGAAAAATCCGAAGAATTACCCCCGGAATTACGTGATCATGGTAGACTATCGGTTTTTGTTTTGATTGTGCTCTTCATTTTTGCTTTTTAGTCTTTGCTGAGATTTTAAAAAATGTGACCGGTATGCCCGAAGAATTAAAACGAAAAATCGTTGTTGAATTATTGAAAAATGTCGATAATATGGATCCAACATTGAAACAAAATGTCATGAAAGAAATTCTCAATAATCTCGATCTAATCGATGGTACAATGCACGGGCAAGTTCTACAGAATTTTCTTCAATCACTCGATGAAGTACCGCCTGAATTACGTGATGATATTCTTAAAAAAATCATCGAAAAATCATCGACATTAGACGATCCCGAAATGAAACGACAGATTCTCGAAAAAATTCTCGAAAATCCATCGAATTTAACAGCTGGTGCTTTTCAAGAACTAATTAAAAATGTATCTGTCCTACCGCCTGATCTCCAACAAAAACTCTACGAAGAAATTCTACAGAAAAAAGACGAACTTCCACCATCGGTTCTCGAAGAAATCATTCGTAATAATGCGCATGTACCTGCAGCAGTTCTTACTGAAATACTTAAATCTGTTGAGAAATTAGCACCATCATCTCTTGCTGAATTAGCTAAACATGTTAACAATCTACCTGATGAACTTCGACAACATTTATTAACTGATATTATGAATTCAATGGATAATCTTGATGATCAACAAAAAGCTGCATTGATTGGAGAACTTTTGAAAAATCAAACTAATCTCAATCCACAACAAATCGATACATTAATGAAGAATTTCGATGATTTAGATCCGAATTTAAAACAACAAGTACTCAAAGGTTTAGTTGACAATATGGATACTCTTCCAGCAAGTGTCAAAGAAAAACTCGTAGGATTTGATTTTAATTAAAATCGTTTCTCTTTTTTTCATTTGTTTTTTTTTTGATTTTCAAAGATCGAAAATTTACTTAGCAAAGATTCGGATCTCGATCAAGAAACTCGAGTCAAACTTTTAACAAAACTTCTCGAAAATCCACAAAATCTAAGCGAAGAAGAAAAAGATAAACTTTATCATCAATTAATGAACGAACTCGATAGCGTCAAAGATCCTGAAATGAAAAAGAAACTTATCAATGAACTTTTAACGAATGTCAAAGATCTGCCGCCAGACACAATGCGACAATTACTCTCGAATATGAACGATCTACCACCGAGTGAACAAAAAGAATTAATCAAACAAATTCTCGAAAAATTCGATGAACTACCGCCAGAATTAAAAGCTAAATTAGTCGATGATTTGCTCAATTCAGCAGCAGGAATGCCGGCCGAAGTACAAAAACAGATGATCGCGGATTTATTGAATGAAATGAAAGATCTCTCTGCTGAAGAACGTGCTGTCTTAATGGAAAAAGTTCTTGAAAATCCGAATTTAGATCCAACAGTTCGAGCTAAACTCATCGAAGAAATGCTGAAAAATGTCGACGGTCTATCAGCTGAAGAAAAACAAAAATTATTCGACAAAATGCTAGAAAATAGTGATCAACTCGGTAGAATGCTGTTTCTTTTTCGATTGAATCGAATCTCGAAATTATCTTTTCTATAGACGCAAAAACGAAAGCAAAATTAATGGAACAAATGTTGAAAAATCTCGATGATCTTCCGCCTGAAGAACGAAAGAAAGCCGTTGAAAAAATGCTCGAAAATAGCGACGATCTTAATCCGAATATACGAACGAAATTAATGGATGAAATGGTTAAGAATCTCAACCAAATGCCAGCTAGAGAACGACAGAAATTCTTAGCTGGTTTGTCAGCAAATCGTTCTGTTTTCTAGTAAAAATCTTTTCTTTTTTTTTTTTAACTTTTGCAAGATTTGGTTAATGATCCATCGAAAAAAGATCTACTCAAAGAATTACTCAACAATAATCAAATTAGTTCCGATATGAAGAAGAAAATCATCGATGAAATGACCAAAGGATCGATCGATCCATCGACATTGCTCGATGTTCTTCAAAATTCACGTGAAATTCCACCTGAACTCATTGAAAAAGTTCTTCAGAGTGTCGAAAATATGTCGGCCAAAGATTTGAATGAACTGGCGAAGAAATTAGACACATTACCACCGGACATGAAAAAACGTGTCATGAGAGAAATGATGAAAAATATTCAAGATCTCGATCCGAAAACACAAGCGAACATTATTCAAGAAATGCTCAGAAATTCAGCCGACGTCGATCCAAAAGTGATGAGTGAACTGATCGTAAGATTGACGAATTTCTTTCGAGACTAAAAACAAAAAGGAATTTTGCAATTGTTTAGAAAAATATCACCAATCTCAATCCAGCAGCAATTAAAGAATTACTCAAAAAAGCTGATAAACTTCCGCCTGATGTTCTCAAAGAATTACTCAAACATGTCGATCAAATACCACCGTCGGTTCTCGAAGATTTAATTAAAAATGCTGAACAACTTTCACCTGAAGTTCTCGCAGCTTTATTAGCATCGAAAGATCTGCCGCCGGCTATTCGAGAGAAATTAATCAAAGAAATTAATTCGAATAAAAAACTCAAAGATAAACTCAAAAGTAAAGAACAAACATATCGATCGATTGATTTCGATTCGAATTCATTTTAGCGTTGGATCCGTTGGCAAAGGGTGTCGAAGGTGTAGGCAAAATTGTACCGAAAGAAAAACCTGAAGTTAAAAAACCAAAAGTGGTTCGTAAAGAACAAATACGATTTTTAGTAATTATGATATTTTATAGAATGTCCCGTCAATGTCAAAGAAAGCATCGAAAACTCTTTCGGATTTATATGGACGTTTATTTGGCAAAAACGTACGAATAAAATATTCGATTGTCTTCTGTTTTGCGTAAAATTTATTTTTTAAGGCTGCAGCTAATCTCGAAAGTGATTTGGATGCTCTAGCTGGTATTGATGATGCTGAACTCAATGATTTATTACATGATCCTGAATTTCTCAACATGGATCCGAATTTACCTCCTGAAGTTCGTCGACAAATGATCGAAGAAATTCGGTAGATAAATAGTTTTTTTTTTGTTTTATCAAACAGAAAACTTCTTCGTTTAGAAAAAAACGTGCCAAACAACGTATTGTCGATGTTCCACCATTGACAAAAGAAAAACTTCAAGAAATCGACGATCCACTCGATTATCTTTATAAATACTGTATCATTCAGTCAGTTGGGATTTGTTTTTAGTTTTCTATTATTTCAAATCTTTTATTGTCTAGTCCCGATCGTATGGCGAACTATGAACGTGTATTTTTAAATACAATTAAAAAGCAGAAACCGAAATTCAAAGATCAGAATCCACCGGAAACGACGACCAAACTAATAAATATCAAACGACATCATAGCGATGCAGGCGTTTGGACCAATGTGGGCGGTGGAAGATATACAACTAATTCGAAACAATATCATGCTTTAGATTCAAGTGATGAAGAAGAAGAAGATACTCAGTGAATAGGATTCGAATTTTGTCAATAAAACGAAATCATTTTGACTTTTATTTGTTCTAGAAAAGTGAATATAACGAAACAGCGTAATGGACCGAATATGGTTAATTTCGAAAGAGAAATACGCGATAGTGCATTTGATCCTGATGTTCCACCAATGAAAGTACGAAAAAAAAACAAATACCGTTAATAAACAAACTGATCGTTGCTTTTGTTATAGACGGAAACTGCTCAAAAACTAGATAAAATTAATTTTATTATCAATGATTTGAAAAGTAAAGAAACAGAAGTTCAAAAATCGCTTGCACAAGCTCATGGTATGAATATTCAAACATCCGAATAAATAAATCGCTTACTGATGCCTATTTAGATCAACTCGATCGATTAACATCTGAAGCTATCATGGATCTATATCCTGAAGTTCTCGATCCTGATTATAATCCTAAACAGAAGAAACAGAAGGTCTAATGTCTATTTTTTAAATCGGATTGTTTTCACAAGTATATTTTCTTGTTCAGAAAACTGAAAAAACAATTGGTGAATTGAAAAGCTATGGAGCGGATTATACAACTGAAGAATTATTAGCTCGTTTATCGAAGAATCAAATACAAATCGTAGTTTTCGTGTTGTTTTTTATTTTGAAAGACAAAATCTCTATTTCAGGTTGATGGTCAAACTGAAATCAAACAAATCAATGGTCAAATCAATTGGAGTAATAATAAACTTGCTCAACTTCGAATGCGAATTGAAATGTTACTCGGTATAAAAAGAATTTCTTCGAACGAAAACAACTTTCATCTCTCGATTTGATTATCTTAGGTGAACAAGACAGTCTAATACTTCGTGATCAAGAAGAACGTCAACAAACGATGTACAAATATCAACGTGTCGAGAAATTCCGTCGTCAACAAAGTCCTCTATGGAATGCTCTACATCCAACTATCGTAAGTTGAAATTAATTTTAATTATAATTATTTCTTTTTTTTTGTTTTTTCGAGGACTACGAAATGAATGTTGAAGAATTGGATAAAGCACTTCGATTGATTAATGGAAATTTAATAACAGACAAAGAATGTCAATACATTCGATTTGTAAATGAAAATAATAGAGTTGAAATGAACTTTTTTTGTATATTGGTTTTGTTTAGATTTTGAAAATTCCAGGAGTTAAACGTATTAATTTGAAATTATTCAGTTTAATTGCAGCTATGTCAGAAAAAGTGAATCAAATCGAGTAAGAAATCGATTTGTTCGCAGTTCATCATGATAATCTTTTCATTCTTCAGACCATTTGTTCGTAAATTAATCAATAAATTCGACTACGAAGCTTTAGATATCAAAATGATAAAAGCAAAAGTTTGAATTTATTTTATTAAAATGATTCTTCTTCATTCTCGTGTCTCTATAGGAATTATTCTATTTAATGGCAGATAAAAGTCAAAAACTTGCACCGAAAGGTTATGTACCACTTCGATCATTATGCATTGAATTAGCTGCAGGCGGTGTTGAACGTGAAAATATTGAATATGTAAGCGAATATCAAACGATTTGATTTGTGTTTGAATCGAAATATTTTAGTGTAAGAAAAAATTCGATCGTGAAGGCAAAAATTACGTTGATTTTCTCGATTGGCTTATCTACGTTCCATTATTCGTCGAAATTCATACGCGAATTGTTTTGAATCCGTTTCTTCGCTACGAAGACCCACTTAAACCGGCAAAAGAAACAGAAAAAAACTAAACAAAATTACATTTTTTTGTTCGTTCGAGTGCTTATACTTACATAGATATTTGCTAGTCAACGAGTGTTTTATTTTTCATTCACAGAAATTCGCTTTTTTTTCGATTATAAATAAAAACGAACGAGACCATAGTATATGCGTTATCGATCGATGACTCTTTCTCTTATGGTTGCACTTGACATGACATGAAAATAATGATTTGTTCTACTTCACTTGCTTTTGTTTTTTATTTCGAATTCTTGGATATAAACGAAAGTACAATAATAGTAGAACATTTACCTTGATTTTTTTATCATGACGTTCGTTGAACACTGTGGGCCTTTTTTTCTTCTTCTTCTTCTTCTTTATTCTTCAATTGGTCAAATTTAGTCCAAATAAATAGTTCTTTTTCGATAATAATTCGTAGACGACATCGCCGAATGACTTTCGTTTGATAATAAAAATAAACTGATTCATTTTGATGAAAACCTATACACAGGTAAGTTTGTCGCGTGATTCATATCGATGACATTAAATATTGTAGGAGCATATATATAATCCAATTTGTACTTATCAAACGTTTTTTTTTCAAGGCTTTCGTTATACATTTCTTTGACAATAAAAATGCGAATAATTATTCTCCTCAGGATCAGGATCTTTCTGTTTTTATGTCAACCTTTCTCGTCTATTGCGTCTGTTGTTTCTTTTCTCGTACGCACCACGTGCTAGTACTATTTTAGTTACTGATAGTTATCAGACAAATAGCTCGTTTTCCTTTGCTTTCTATAAAAAAAAAACATACGAATCATTGGCGAGTTCGAACGAACATACACAGAGTTTTGTAATCAATCGTAAAAATGTCGTTGACCGATCAATTTATACTTTCGGTTTATCGAATGATCAAACCGTGGAAAAAGTAATCATGATAAATCAGTTGACTGTATATGTAGGCGAGAGCTATCGATGTAGAAAAAAAACGAGAGGACTGATCTGCGTACTTTTTTTTATTTCGATTTGAATCAAACTCGACACTATATTTAGACTCTTCGCACATTCATCGATAATGTCAAGTGAAAAAGTTAATATAAATCAGGCACTTCAATGGTGTCAAAATTTCCTGTGTGGTGCTTGGTCAACAATAACTGTTGAACAAATGCAATTAGTTCGAATTAGGTAAGTTGAAAGAAAAAAAAACAAAAGGAAAGAAAAGCGTCTGATTTTTACGTGTAGTGGTGGCTTATCGAATTATCTTTATTGTTGTTCTTTGCCGGATGATGTCGAAACGACATCGACCGAGCCTCGAAAAGTTTTACTGAGAATCTATGGTGAAGCTCATCAAAAACATCGTGGTACTTTACTAATCGATAGTGTTGTTTGCACGTTATTATCCGAGCGCAAATTAGGACCACATGTCTATGGAATTTTTCCTGATGGTCGTCTTGAAGAATTTGTTGAAGTATGTCAACCAGCGATCTCTTGCTTTTGAAAAGAAACGTGCTGTTTCTCTCAGGAGGAAAAGAAGTCTGTAATGGAAGAATAAAAAATGATTTTAACTTCTCTTCTAGGCTGAAGCTTTGACTGTTACTGAAATTCGAGATGAAATTATCTCGCAAAAAGTCGGCTATCTACTTGGTTTACTCCATCAACTTAATATGCCGTTAGTTAAAGAACCTATTTGGCTATTTAAAACAATCGAACGGTAAGCAAATCGATTTACATTGAAAACAAAAAGCGGTTGTTTTTCTCTCGTTCAAGTCATTTAAATGATTTACCATTGGATGCAAGTAAATTTACAACTGAAAATAATCGACTCATATTCGAAGAACTTCGAACTGTATGTAATTTTGCAGAAGAATTCGAACGATTAAAGTGCGGAACAATTATTTTTATTCATCTATCGAACTAATTGAATTTGATTTAGACAAATCTTATCTACTGTAGATAGTCCCGCTTGTTTTACACATAACGATTATCAGCCAGGAAATATTCTTCGATTAAAAAATGAACCATCGACATTTACGGTGATCGATTTCGAATATTGTGCATACAATTATCGGTAGAGTTCGAATTGAATTTCAAAATCGAATATTCATTTATGTTTTCAGTGGATTTGACATGGGAAATCATTTCTGTGAATTTACATTCGATTATCAATCGGCTACAGAATGGCCATTTTATAAAGTTCATTTTACAAAGTATCCAAATGGCAAACAACAACGAAATTTCCTCAGGTCCTATGCAAATGCTATACTATCTAATCAAGATCAATCATCAGCCGATGAGATTGCTATTGATCGAGATGAATTAGTCGAACAATTAATGAAAGAAGCGAATTATTTTGCGTTAGCTTCGCATTTCTTTTGGACACTTTGGGCAATTAATATGGCGATATCGACAACAATTCCGTTTGGTTATATGGTAAATCAAAGTCGATAACGATCGAATGATAGTAATTGTTCTATTTAGGAATATGCACGTACTCGTTTGACAGGTTATATTTTACAACGTGATATGTTAACAGCTGATGAAAGTCAAATGCCACCTCAGTTTACTGAAGAATTGCTTCGATCAACGAAAAATCCATTTCAAAAATCTTATTTAAAAACTACTACGAATTCTTAATCAATGAATCAATCAATACAGCTCGTGTTTTTTTTTCTTTGCTTTGCTTTGCTTTTATAAAAAATCTTTTTGAAGAAAAAAAACTTCGTCTCCTACATTTTTTCTCTTCGTCTTTTTTTTTGTGTTCCTTATCAAGATGAGTCAACGATTAATAAGATGTACATTGTGACCATGAATCAAGGAGGTTTATTTCGCATATATATAACCCTGACTGATGATCAACTACAAACATATAATAGATTTATCAGATAGGAAAAAAAAGAATTTTCTTTCTCTCTTCTTCCTTGTCGTAATATGATGATATCGATCGTAATAACTTGTTCTCTGACATTTCTCTCATCGTTTCTTTTTTTTTATTACTAGATATATACATACGTATTTATCGTAAATACATTCTTTTGCGTTTTTTAATGGTTAACCAATGAACGCATGGTATTTCTACTAGAAACATTGATTTTGACAAATGATCCTTCGATTCCGAATGATTAGAGAGTAGAGTAAAGCAATGATCAAAGTCATATTGATTGATCATCGTCTGTTCGCTTTAATCGGTGACCTTTTCCGCAATGTATTCTCCCCCTCTCTCTCTTCGCACTCTGTCTACACATTCACATAAAGTAGAACATGTGAAGTAGTAGACATTGTTCAATATGCAATTCATTTGCGTACTATTTTCCGATCAAACATGTCTGTTACAATGGATTTTTCTTCTCTCATTCTCTCGTCAGTCGTGTTGCATTTTTCTTTTTTTTTTACTTTCAGAGTAATTTGCGTCACGTTTCTTTTTGTCGTCAGTTGAGTAGAAAAAAAAATGAATGAAAATTTGTTGCAGCATTAGAACTAGATTTCTTTACACGCGTGATTACATAGGTCTCCTTGTTTTTTTTTCTTCTTCTTGTTCGTTGAGTTTTAACCGATATGAACAAACGTCTTTGACACATTTGTTGATGTCTGTTAGGCATTAATCTCAAGTGTCAAATCAATTCCAATCATTCTCTATCGAACTTCTGTATATTCAACATATGAAAACATCGAATGATACACAAGCAAAACTCATCTGCTTTCAATGGCTTCTTTTCCTTTTGACCTCATCGAGATTAGCGCATGTGCAGGTGTTTATGTTCCTATGTATTATTATCAGTATAGATTATACTTTTTCTTTTCTTCTTTTTAGTATTATGTTGACACATCTTTGATTGATTATCGAGTATTTCTAATGAGACTTCCCAACTTTTGCTTGAAATCAATTCGAATGAATGTACACACACACGCGCGTATATATATATGTATATATAACTGTACATAAAATTAAAAAAGTTGTATACATTCGAAAGATTGCACAACATGAGTCTGTATCGGTGATATTTGTTGTCCATTTTGATTAGACTCAATGTCTATCTATTGCTTCTATACGATTGATTGTATGACAAAGAGAAGAAGAAGAAGAAGAAAAAAAGCTCGAGTTGAAGAAGAAAAAGAATGAGAGCAAAAGAATATAAAACCAATTTCATTTGCTCTCTGTTTCTCTTCGTTTTCTTTTTCTATTGCTTGCGCAAACATTCAACTCGCATCGTTATGATGCCGAATCGAGTATTTCGAATTAAACCGTTGAGCTAATATACAAATGGTTTTATTAACATTCTTGTTCAATGTCTGTCTATTCTAGATTTGTACAAACATAAACAATCGTTTTTCTTTTTCGATTTCACAATGGAAAATGATGAATCGTCAACAAAAGATGCCGATCCGGAAAATAAAGTAACGAAAATGAAAACTTTTTTTAATGTCAACAAAAAAACAAACACAAAATACGTTTTTTTTTACAAAAGATTCTTCTCGAACCGTATGAATACATTCGAAACTTGCCCGGAAAGGAAATTCGTCCAAAATTGATCAAAGTCTTTTTGTCTTATCATTCGACCTTTTAATCATTTCGTTTTTTTTTGTTGTCTTCTAGGCTTTTAATTTTTGGTTGCATATACCCGACGATAAACTTCTTCTCATCAGTGAACTCATTGAAATGCTTCACAATGCATCGTTATTAATCGATGATATTCAAGATAATTCAAAACTACGTCGTGGTTCACCTGTTGCACATAGTATCTACGGTGTGCCATTGACAATCAATGCTGCCAATTACATTTATTTTCTTGCCATGCAAAAAGCTTTAACCCTGCAACATCCAGATGTCACGCAAATTTTCGTTGGTAAGACAACAAACAAATGATTATTTGAAAACGATTTGTTCATGTTGCAGATCAAATGCTCGAATTACATCATGGTCAAGGTATGGAAATCTGGTGGCGAGATAATTTCGTGTCGCCCTCGGAAGATGAATATCGTCAAATGGTTTTACGTAAATGTGGCGGCGTATTTCAATTAGCCGTTCGTTTGATGCAACTTTTTTCTCCGATTGAAATTCGTCATCAGTATAATTTCGATAATATCTGTCAATTATTATCGTTGCTATTTCAAATTCGTGATGATTACTGTAATTTAATGTCGAAAGAATATGAAAATAGCAAATCGTTTTGTGAAGATATAACCGAAGGCAAATTTTCGTTTCCTATTCTACATGCTGTCAATACACATGAAACCGATACACGCATAATACATATTTTAAAACAACGTACGCAAGATGTCGATTTAAAACGTTATTGTTTACAATTATTACATGAATTCGGTTCGATTGAATATACTCGACAAGTTTGCGATGATTTAGCTCGACAAGTTTACGATGAACTCGATCTACTTGGCGGTAATTCGTATCTCGAAAATTTCGTTCAAAATCTCATGGAAATCTTTCGACAAGACGATGATGATGTAAATACAAACGACAATTTCAATGATGATACAGATGATTTCGATACGTATGTTACCGATCAAATTGACGATGATGATGAACAACAACAACAACAACAACAAACTCGATCGATTAAGAAACCAACAGCAGCAATCAATGTCAATGGTAAACATTCGAATTAAGAACGAACAAGTTCATTGAATGAATGCGAAAAATCTATTTCTTGTTCATCACTAGTCAGACAACACACACACACACACCTTCCGAACTATCGTCTGCTTTGCTTTTCTTTTTTGTTCGTGCAAATCGGAATTTTATTTTATCTCGAAATTTAGATGTTTTCTGTTTCTTTTCGTCTGTGTTTTTATTCGACAACATATAACGATTAAATAAAATAAAAAGATCTTATTGTTTTGCTGAAGATGATGCTGTGTCGCCTGTTTTTTCCTTATGAACGACGACACCTCGAGCGATTAAATCAGGTATTTCAACGGCAAGCCAAGGACCGAGCTAAATCGAATCGAATCGAATGAATTGATAAAGATAAAATACTACGATTACTTACACCTAAGGCAAGAGCATGAGCAATACCAAAACGAGGCACATTTCGAACCCATAATGGTTGAAAATGATCAGTCATACAAATTTTTCCACCACTAATCAAAACTATAATTTCCAATCGAACGAAAATCTGTACACATACCGATACATTTTCGCTGTTTTACCATCTAAATCCGGTATAGCTATTTCCGGTGCTGTCATCGGATAGGTCACCGGTATCTAAATACGGTACGAATTATTTATTATTATTCTCAACCAAAGTTTCAGTCAATGAATTACATCAAATTCTATATCAAATTCATAACGTAACATATCTTGAATTGTCCACGCTTTGCCCCACCAACGCGTGCCTTCTTGATTTGATTCTAATCGAAACCAATCGTTATCCGCTTCTTTATTATTTTTCACATACTAAAACAAAACGAAAATCTTCGATTTAATCGAACTAGTTTTTTTTTATTATCTACTTGAATCAATGCTTGTAATTCTTCTTTCAATCTTTGTCGCCATTGTTCACCATCTCTTGGACTCGCTTTCGTTTTCAATAACGGTATATTCGATAGGGTTTTTTTTGTTACTTCGTCAACCATCTGAAATGAAGAAAATCGAATTGCTTTGCTTTCTTTTTTTTTATTAATTCGAGTTAGTTTTGTAAAAAAAATATTTCGATATATACGTTCCATTCTAAGAAAATTTAACACCTTCAACGCCATTATCTGAAAATACAGTTGCTTGGCCACGTTTTTCAAGTTCAGCTAGAACACGACGAAATAAATGCGGATCAATGTTATGAAATTCTAGTTTTGCAAAAGTTTTATTAGATAAAATCAATCAAATTACGATTCATCCTACCAGCTGAACGTGTGTCATCACCCTGTAAGAGTTCGTAGAATGTACAAACTGTTCCATTCATGCCTTTGGATGTGATCTTTTTATGTACAAAAACAAAATGCAAATAATTCGAATAGAAATATTTCGAATTACCCATTGATAAATAGTCTTAGCCCATTCTTCGGGTGATTTCCAAAGGACTAAACAACGACGTTTGGCTTTATCTTCCCACTCGATATTTCCTAGAACTCAAATATTGAGCAACCAAATCGAAAGCAATCTTTTCGTCCTGTACCTCGACTACGCAGTTCTTCTAAGATAATTTGAATAAAATTATTATCCAATTGTCCTAGAAAAAGCACACAATCTTCTCATTCAAAAGTCGTTTTCATTATTTTTACGATTGATTTTTGCATTTGAAAATAACGGGAATTTACTCGCATCGTTGACATCAAATGTACAAACTTTTTTCAAGCGACAATAATCGAGTAGAAGTGAACACCATGCATCTAATTGTTTACGACGTGTATCAAGATTTGGTTGCAGACTAAAGTTTAATCGAGCATAATCAGTTGATTTTCAATATGCAAATCAACGAAACCCTACGTGAAAAATGGCGGAAAATCGTAATGCCAAGAAAGATCCGAGATTTTTGTTGTTGTTGTCATTGTAAAAAACTTGATTTCGTAATCTTAAACCTAAATGAATGTAGTAGATTCAATTTATTAGCGAATAGATTCGACGACAGTTACAAACGAAAGATAGATGTCGCTGCTGAAAAACAATTTCAAAAGAAAAATTTCGACGAAAAATATTTCCGAAAAACGATTTCAAATCGATTTTTATGTTCATTTGAGATTTTCGTTAATTTTCCTCGTAAAAAATTTTGATTGATGAGGATATCGTTCATGGCTAATGGTAGGTTTTCAAATCGAAGGGGAAAGAAATAAAGTGAAGTGTTTACACATTCTCAACAATGATGAATACATTACGTGACTGTCAAATATATATCTAAACAAATACTTTTCTCGGATATTTATCTCCTTCTTAAAATTGTTTTCATCAGCAGATTACAAATATGCGTTCGATATTCTACATTATTTTGAATTGTTCATTAATTTATCATGTTGTAAGCGAAATCGAACAACAACAACAACAACAATAAACAATTTCATTCTTCTCTCTAGGCATATGCAGTGATTTTAAAAGGTAAAATGTCGAACAAATATCCACAAATCGCCATCGGCGGTTGCAGCAGTAACAAAGCTAATTTGTACTACGATGTTCAACGGCAAGTCTGGGTCGAGCATTTAGTTAGCTCATGTGTGGATAATGAAGAAAGCATGTTAGGCTTCTGCAGACTAGTACGAATCTTATTTTCTTGAGATTGTGTATTCGATGAATAACCATTGATTTAGGCTTATCCATCGTTGAACATTGCAAATATCATTCAATTAGATGTTGAACTTAAATTTAAAAATTGGTGCGAATTACTTCCATCGAAAACCGATGAAATTCCACGTTGTAAACCATCGAATTTACTCGAAGAAAGCACTCGATCGTACCGTTGTTTACATGACAATTCACAAGTTGAAGATCAATTCATTGAAACAAACGACTGTTCAATCAAACGAATTCAACGACCGAACGATTGCTATCGAGCAGAGAAATGGCAAGAATTAGCCACATTGGATTGTGCACAAAAAGATACCGTTCTCAATACTACACTCAGTCCAGTTCATCCGTGCGGATTGTCACAATTTCGTGGCTTTAAGTTCGTTTGTTGTGCATTGAAAGGTACTTTCAAAAGAAAACAAACGAAAAACAACAACGACTTGTTTTTCTTGTCTAGATATAGAAGACAAGAACGATTATGAAACTAATCTAGCTGAAGATGATTCAATTGAAAAACTGCTTGTTGTACCGCAGACAAGTACTGTCGAGGCTCCTCGACGAATAATCGCGATGTCACTTGGATCACGTAAAGAAAAACGCTCAACAAATGACAAAAATCTTGTGTTCGTATTTGTAGGCGAGCCGAATTGGATGAGAGATTATCAACAATGGAATGTCGATAGCGGCTATTTTGCTGGTAGGATTGAGAATAATTTCGAATGGATTTTCATTCAATTTTCATTCTAGATGATGAAGATATCGACGATGAAAGAGAGGAAATTAAATTATCATCACCGAAACAGTCTCATTTAACGATTACTGAACACGAACGATTTACGAAAGAAAAAAGCGAATTCAAACGAAAATACACGGACGAATTCAACAAGGTAGACAAAACAAAAACACTTGAAAATTGTTTGTCTTTCATGACGCGATTTAGATCAAAACACGTTGGCAAACACGACAAAATGAATTAAAAACACTCGCTCTCGAAGATCCAAGTCGAGCACAAACCGAATACGAACGAACCGAAATCGAATTCCGTCAAGATTACGGTTTTCTCAAGCAAACAGCCGTTCGAGAACGTGCTCGAATCAATCAATTACACGAAAACAATCTCGATTCAACTCTCGACATCGCCAAAGTCGATACACAAACGAAATTAAACGCAGCTTGGAAAGAAAATCCTCTCAAAGTTCGATTGACTCTTTTACATAAAACCAAATAAACGAATTCATTCTCTAGGCAGAAAATCTGAAACAAACGTTGTACAATTATCTTCACGTTCTTCTTCGCGATCGAATTCATCTCGTCAATCGATATTCACGTTTACAAGCCGTCGAACCCGAACAAGCCAAACTCAAACGTCGATCGATTCACGAACGTTTACGTTCGATTGCTAATCAAATTAATCAAGCATTGAATAAACTCCGACAATATCCAACAATTCAATCGAAAATTCAATCAACTATTAGTACGCATAAATTATTCAAACAATATATATAAAAATGAAGAAATTGCCTTCGTTTCATTTTTTTTTCTTTAAGATGAACTCATCGATGAATACGCTGAAGTTAATCAAGCAGCTGATCGACTATTGATTGCCTACAAAGCGTCATTACCAATCGATACAGCTAAACCATTGGGTCAGGATGAGAAACAAATCTATCCGTTTGCGAATAAAAAGCTCGATGAAAATGTGAACGAATATGATTATGGTAAAATGACAGGTGACGACGAAGATGATGATTACGATGATGAAGATGACGATGATTCGACGACGACTGTTGTCATTCCATCGATTAAACCCGAAGTATTCGATGATCTCGATTGGGATGTTCAGAAAGATGAATTCAATTCGATTCGAATCGAAACAATTAACGATGATTTATATATGAATTCGAACCGACAATTAACTAAACAACGTCGTTTGTTAATGAAATATCTTCCGTATATAATCGGATTTCTGTTTCTTCTTTGTCTTGTTTTTGGCTTGTTGATATTCCGAATTTTGATTCAACAACGTCGACGATCACGTTACGGAAATGCGTACGAGAAGAATTACATTTTCACTGAAATCGATACAACAACGCCCGATGATCGAGCTCTGCATGCACTTCAAGCCAATGGCTACGAAAATCCAACATACAAGTTCTTCGAAAGCCAAACACCGAAATGTTAAAACACATCGAGAGAAACAAAGGTTCTGGTTCGATTAACGTCCATAGTTTGCGTGCTTTTTACTAATTTTCTTCGTTCTTTTTTTTTTATCTTCTTCCAAAATGCAAATGATTTTGTCGCGGCTTTTTAGTTTATCGATTTAATCTCATAATCACCGGCAGTAGTTCTCAAATATCTCTTTTTTTCATTTATTCAACGTTTTTCCTTCCTTTTTTTTGTAATAATAATTGAAGTAGAATATGTGCCTGTAACCTTCATCATTATGAACGTGCGTGTTCTCTCGTTTTTTTTTTATGAATTCAAATAAACAAATAAATAAAACTAAAAGAGCATCGTTTTGAAATGAAATATCAGCTTACACAATGAAAACGAGACGTATTGTTTTGTCTATTGAAAAACGATCGAAGTATGTTAATGAACAATTGACTATTCAATCGATCAATCGATACTAAAAAGTAATTTCCGATATTGAAGTTAATTTATTGATCGGATGCAATGTCAATTAGAATCGTCGTGTTGTTGTTGTTGTTTTTGTCTTCGATGTTTTTTCTCCTTTCAGTTTTTTTTGTTGTTGTTGTTTAGAATATCAAATAAATATTTTCTTTTTTTTTATCATTATATATGCAGAATACGAGATTATTCGTATGAATATTTTGTCATTTATTTGATGTGAATATCCGTTTAGTGTCTTTGGTAATGAAAAAAATTGAAAGAGAAAGAGAAAAGAAGAAGAACGATGATGATGATGACGACGACCCGTTTTTTTTGTTTTTTGAGATCGATGAATATGGCGAAAGCATGTTGATTGCCGATGAGTATTTGAGAATTCCTAATCGATGTAAATAGAGTCAAGTATTTGCCATAGTTCGTTCTTGTTTTTTTTTCTCTCGTTCTTGTTATTTGGGATGTGTCAAATCCCAGAGCAAGATGCACAAGAGTAATCAAACAGAAACCATTCGAGTTCCTCTTTCGCACGCGCATAACCTATCTCAAGATTAATCATCTGCATTTTCCTATTTTCTTGTTTTTGACATGAAAAGAATGGTTTATTTAATAGCTTGAAGCCAGTTAATCACCTTTAAAACATTGAAAAAATTATCTTCTCATGCAATATTAGTCTCTGTTTTTTTTCTTCTTCTATTCTGTTAATGTTCATTTCCTCGGGTTTTTCTTTCCTCCGTTTCTCGTTTGTTGACATGATTCCATTAGAATTTTCTTTTCCTTTACGTCAAGACAAGCTCATTTTTCATTTCTTTTCTTTTTTTTATTGTATACTACGATGTGAACGAGCAACTAACTATTTTTTTCCTTAGAACAACGACGTAGTTAGTTTTTCAAGATGAATACCGTTTCTTTTCTGCTTTCTAGGGCTCGACTAGATTAAAATATATATATATACGAACGTCTGTCTGTACGTACGTACATCTATTCTCGCCGATCAAAAGACAAACTTGAATTTCTTCTCGATCATTCGAAATATTTTCTTTTCAGATGAATTGGCAACGTTTTCATGCGTCAGCAAGCATTGCTTTACTACGTACATTACTCATATGTATTAATATTATATTTCTGGTAGAAAAAAAAACTAATAATTATCCATGTTTAATTGAATGAAAACAAAACTATGTCGTCTTGTTTAGATTAGTGGAGGTATTTTGTTTCTACTTGGCGTCGTCTTACGAAGTCAGTTAGCGACATTTTTGGATATAACACCGGAATTAAGTTCATCATCGCCATTTATTCTCGTAGAAATAAATTCAGAAAAAGAAAATAATTCTATTTTTGTCTTTCAATTAGATTGGCCTTGGTTTAATTATCTTCTTTATCGGTTTATTTGCATTCTGGTAAATATTTAATGTTCAACTAAATCACATTGAACGAATGAAATTTGTTTAGGTGTACGATTCGAGGACATGTCGGATTGCTTTACTTTGTAATTTGATTACTGAATTCCATGGAATTGATAATAAAAGAGAGATTGATTTTCTTCTTAGTATGCTATCGTGGTATTTCTTATATTTGTTGCTGAAATAATGTTAGCAGTTACTGTTCTTATGAAACAACAAATGGTTTGTCGAACAAGAACAAATAGAATAAATTCTAATTGATTATATTGTTTTTTTTCTTCGTTTAGTACGAAGAAACCTTTAAAACAAGTTTAAATAATGTCATGCAAAAGTATGAAACTGAACCGATGACTTCACATGTTGATCGTCTTCAAAAAACCGTACGAAGATCGAGCTTGACGTTTTCGAAAACATTTCTATATTTTAGTTATCGTGTTGTGGTATTGATAAATATAGTGATTGGTTTGAAACGCCCTATGGTCGAGAACTTTTGCAAGTCCCTGCATCATGCTGTAAGAGCACATTGAATCATACATGTTCGAGACAACATCTAAAAAAGGATTATCTTCAAGCGGATATAAACGCTGACGTAAAAGAAGTTAAATTAAATTTATTTGACAATCGAGGTTTTCTTTAGGGTTGTTATGCGACGGTTATCGCTGCGATTAAGAGTAATTATCCGGTGTTCGGTGGAATTATCATCGCGATTGCATTATTTCCATTAATTGGAGTTATACTTTCATGTTGTTTAGCACGACAAATGAGTAAACAACGTTATGAACAAGTCGAATAAGAAAGAGAAAAAGAAAAAAAAGAATATTAACATTCTTTTAAATGAATTTATTTATTTTGAAGAGAAAAAAAAACACACTTAATAATTCTTTCTTGTTTTTTTTTAATGTTGTGTAGTTTCGTCAGTCGACTTTTATCCGGTTTATTTGTTTTCGAAAAAAAAGAAAAGGAAATTTTATTCTATCGGCTTTTATTGATTCTATTTTATTTTTCTTCTGTTTTTGTTGTTATTAAATTTGACTGATTGCTAAGAGAAATGCCATTCGAAAATAAAATCGAGAAACGTCGAGTGTTTCAGAGATCTATTTGCTGACATTTCGATGTGGCGTCCTCTAATGTGTCGAATTGGCATTGGATAGATTGCGTACGCCAATCTATTGATTTGAATTCGGGAGGGAGTAGGCGGGCGAACGTGAAGTAAGAAGAGAACGACGCGCTTCTATTTGTTTTGTTTTTTGGGAAGAATATGGAGAGAGAGAGAGAAGAAAAAATATATAACCGTCGATTTTTCTTTTTCATTCTCACCGTTTATAGCTAAAAAAAACTTCGTATATACACCTATATATGTATATAAATTTTGTTTCGCAACTCGTGGTTGATTCATGATGATTACGCCAACATTATTCGTACGTTTGTTTTTCATTGCATGTAATCAGGTGACGTATAATCGTATTGTTATATTTGGGGGGGCTTTTTTTTTTGCTTCGTGATTTTCTGAGTTAGAAATTGTATATTCGTCAATAATTGAGAAAAGAAAAACAAAATTAACATGACGACTCCGCCCTTGATATTTTACTATTAGCACATAAAAAAGAAAAAAACAAAATATGTAAAATATGTCTCGTGAGCAAATATGTCAGCAGATTTTTTACCTTTGAGTCACATTGATAAATAGACTTGATTAACTGTATTAATTTCGATTTTGATTTTTAGATTAAACGAAAAAGAGTACATTTTTTCACACTGGATTGACAATGTCGAAAATACCATTTGGATTATTAACATCTCGGTCGAAAACCGACCATGTCAAACAATTGAAAGAACTATTTTCTGTAATTGAAAACGAACAAGATAAAGAGAAACGAAATTACGAAGATGTAATAAATCGACGAACAATTCTCATCGATCATTTTTACTTTATTTCTTCGTATTGTTTTTTAGGCAATTAAAAACATTCATAAGACATTAGTTGCGTTAAAAGATGGTCTATTTGGTCCTCGTGATGGTAGTAGTGAACCAGCGATTAGTGATGTATCTCAATTATGTAGTGGAATCTATACACAGGAGTTAGTGAACACAATGATAAATAATTTAAGTCGAGTAACATTCGAAGATCGAAAAGAAATCGTTGCCATATTTAACAATCTTTTACGTCGGCAAGTCGGAACGAAATATCCGGCTGTCGATCATATTGTTCAACGACCTCAAATTCTATTTAAATTAATCGAAGGGTAAAAAGAAACGATTGAAATTTGATTTGAACGCAATGATTGGTTTTGTTTTCATTAGATATGAAAATGCTGATATCGCATTGAATTGTGGAATGATGTTACGCGAATGTATCCGAGTTCAAGAACTAGCTGAGATTATTTTGAGATCTCCTGATTTCTATAAATTCTTCGATTATGTACAAAAATCGACGTTCGATATAGCCAGTGATGCTTTTGCTACATTCAAAGTTTGTCATCGAATGATAAAGATGATTCATCGTTTGAGTTTTTTGTCTTTAATTAGGATTTATTAACTAAACATAAAGCCTTGTGTGCTGAGTTTCTCGAAAGAAATTACGATCAATTCTTTGCCAAATATCGTGATCTACTTAATTCAGAAAATTATGTAACACGTCGTCAATCATTGAAAGTAATTTTGTTGTTTTTTTTTCTCCTAAATCGAAAACAAAAAACCTAAGATTTTATCAATAATTCTCTTGGAAAATGCCAATTTGAATATTTTGAAAAAATTCTCATGCGATACAGATAAATTCACGCTTATCTACGGTCTATTTCCGTCGGATGCGTTCGTTTTAAATCTTAAAATGGGCATCACGAGCAATTTTCTGACTCTATCAGCGTTTGATATTTACAAACGAGAAGTTTTCGATTTGTTTAAAGTATTTTCAGCAATTTCATTGTTTTGTTGCTTTTGCGTTTGCTTTATGTTTTGATAATTTTGTTTTTATTTTTCATTTTAGTTACTTGGCGAATTGCTGCTTGATCGATATAATTTCTCTGTTATGACTAAATACATTACAAATACAGATAATCTCAAACAACAAATGAATCTATTGAAAGAGAAAAGCAAAAATATACAATTCGAAGCGTTTCATGTTTTTAAGGTTTTTATTTTATTTTTGCTTGATAAATCAAAATGATTTCTATGATATCAATTGAACAAACTGTGTTTTTCTTTCAAATTTAGATATTTGTGGCCAATCCAACGAAACCAAAAGCTATATCTGATATACTACTTCGAAATCGAGAGAAATTAATTGAATTTCTAACGTCATTTCATACCGATCGTAGGCTATTGATGATTTGAATTATTCGATTGTTTTTTCTTACACGTTTTCTGTGTTAGGTACGGATGATGAACAGTTCAACGATGAAAAAGCCTATCTAATCAAGCAAATCAGTGAATTAAAGGACACAAAAGCTTGAGAGAAACTGTTTCTTTTTGTTCGTCATTATCTTCTCGTGTACGTGCGAGGTGTGTGTGTAAATTCTTCGTATTTCTTTCTTTTCTCTGTTCTTATATTGCTTGTTTCAAACAAAACAAAAAAAAAGAAAAACGAAACAAAGCACAGCAGACGACACGTAAAATTATTCTTTATTCAATTTTCTTCTTCATCTTCTTTATCTTTTTATCCTTTAACAAACAAGAAAAAACAGAATTTGTGAATGACCGTCCTTGTAAACGTTTTCTTGTCACTGTCCTCTTTCAAACAAACAAATCTGTACGAGTGTGAGTGTGTTCATTTTTCTTCTTCATCTTCTTTCTTCTTCTTCTTCTTCTTTTTCTTTGTCTTTCATTGATGATTTTTTTTTGAGCAAGAGAAAAAGGGCGAAGCGTGTGTATGAGACAAAATGTTGTGCTGCACTATGCTGTTCTTGTTTGAAATTTTATTTATGCTTTATTAATAGCTGGCTGTCACTGATATAACATAACCCTGTCCCCGGATTAGAAGCCCCTTGGATTTCCGAAAAAAAATTGGATTTTTTTTGGGCTTTTCCGAGTTTCTGGATCTGAATTACCGAAAATATGTGAGAAAACCATGAAAATCCGCCAAAAATTTTATACAGCCAGCGTATCAGAAGCCCCCGGGAGCTTTTAGTATGGAGGGGGGTTTAGCAGAACAGACAGACAGACAGATATTTATTTTATGAGAATCGATAATTTATTATGATAAATATCTGAGTCTGAGCAGCCGAAACAAAGGAAATCAATCATATAGAAATGATTTCGACATTGATCTTTATTAATTTCGCTTACGGCCATACCACGTTGAATACACCAGTTCTCGTCCGATCACTGAAGTTAAGCAACGTCGGGCTCGGTTAGTACTTGGATGGGTGACCGCCTGGGAATACCGAGTGTCGTAAGCTTTTTTTAATCTTTCTATCACAACTATGATTATCTAAAAAAATATGCATTCATTTCCATGATTTGAAATTCATGTTATTTTTGTTATTCTATAAAACTCGCCTACGCTGAATTCAATTACAAAACGAAGATTATTCTCACGTGTAAAACATGAAAAAGCGTTATGATGTGTTATGTTGAAAAGAACAGTTGTTAGTCTGATATTAATTCTCTGGTTTTTTAGCAGATTATACTTTTTTCTTGTTTTTTTTTATACTCGAAAAAAAACAAAAAGAATAAATCAATATATGCAATTGAATCGAAGATGTCATGACTAAATTGAGACAATAGTATCTCATGGGATCTATGGAAATTAAAACGCATGTTTAAATAAGAATTCATAATTTCTCATTCATCTCGAAAATAAATACGTGAACAGTTTTTTCTTTTCTGAAAAAATTTTTTTTTGCAATCTCAAATAAATATCAATGTCATGAGCAACTGATTTTCATAATAAAAATTATGGAAATAGTAATCCCTCATTTTCTTATTGGCTAAATAAATAATAGATTTGATTGATCACGTTAATATTGTTCAAACTTTGTTTTTATATTTCATTAGCTGATGTGCTTAGTGTTGAATTGTACTTTTTCCGGAAAGCCTTCATATACTCTCAATTCAAGTTGGGTCTTTTGTAGAGATCTCTTGAACTGCGTCTTCCTGTCATAAATCCGATATGACCTTTCGCAATAATAAATATTGTATTATACTCTGGAAAAGCCTGACTTGTTTTAATAGATTTTCTTGTTCCAGCCGTATGGATTAGATTTTCTTAGTGTCTAGCATTCATATTTTAATCTTCTCAATTCAAAATTTTATTTGTCTTTGTTTTAATATAATAAAGAGAATACTGGTTGCTGGCTGATGCTTTTCAATTTTGTTTGATAATTAAACTAGATGACAGTGCCAAGCTATTCTCCGTAAGATATGAAAAGTAATAGTTTATAAACATTTTATTTTCCTGTCATGACTTAAGAACATCAGAATCAGAAGTTTTTTCTTCACTACGAACCGAGCAACTGAGGACACATCATTTTTAGCATAGAAAAATATCACTGATTAAATTGATTACGCATGGCATGTTGCAAGTCAACTTCTCTTGAGATTCACAAAAAACAGGCGAGGATAATGGATATTCTAGAGTGTCAAGTAAATATTAAATGCAAATCATACTATGCCTTGACACTTTACCAGGTAAAAGTGTAATCTTAATCAGGAAACTATATTGAATCTTTGTTATTTATAGAAATAAATAGAGAGAATTCAGATAGTAATCATATTTATCAATTTCTTGGTGTGGGTTTCTAAAAAATATTATAGATTTAATAAATTAAATTTTGCATTGAGGTTAAACGATTTAATTTGTCAAAAACTAAGACAAGGAATTTCTCTAAGAAACAATTCATTTCTCTCCTCCTCTTCTTTTTTTCTTCTTTTAACCTGAGAGAAAAAGATTTCTCGCTTCGTTTCGCTATGTCTCTCTCTATTTTCCCACTCTCTCCGTTTTACACCTGTCAAATAAATGTGCGTCATAGCTCTCGACTATTTAAATACTCATTCATATCAATGAAGATTCATTTCTCTTCAACTAAGCCTTTAGATTCTTTCAGATAGAATTTCATATCGTTCATTTCTTCTCCTTAATATTCGAATAATGACCTCAACAATCTACTCATGTACTAAATGTAAGTTTACATATTTCATTCTCAATTGAGTACAAATATAAATCTATTATTTTCGTATTCTATTTCCGACAATTGAACATAACGGAACTAATCAAACTATTTTCAGAGATTCATCCGATTGTTTTATCTTAAGAATAATTCACATTTATCTATTTTCTATTATAGTAATGATTTGTTTCGTACTCTTATGCGTATTGATTCAATTCAGCCAGAGTCAACCATTACTCAATGGATATGCTGATGATGAACGAGCACAAATTTATGATCAATTACTAACCAATTATCTTGTGGGATCAAATCGAGCTTGGAAATCAAATCTTCCGGAGAGTATGCTCGATTATCAACAACAACAACAACAACGTACAGAAGCCTATAATCCCGACACTGTTCAATTATCAAAACGTATTATTATGTTGCCGCGTGTCGGCCGTCGATCTGTTCGATCTATGTCTCAAAATTAAAAATATAACAACACCCTCACCCTCAAGACACATAAATATATTTGAGAAAATCTATTTATCCTTCTTGTTATGTTGTCATTTCTATATAAAACTGAGTTCGAATTATTTTTTTTTATATGATCTGATCCCGTTTGTTTATCGAAAAAAAAAACAAGAAGAAGAAGACGAAGAAGAACAACAGATCTCGCTTATTTTGATTAATAGTCGATTTTATTCGTAGATATTTCACAACATCGAACAAAATATATCGATATATATGCGTTATCAAATAGATACGAGACAATATAAATTTAAATGGATATAGAATAAAATGAGATTCATTGAAGTATTTCGTCGGATTTTTTGTCGAGAATTAGCTGCTGATCTTCTGTGTCATGATCTGCCGGTGTATAATCTTTAAATCGAATTGCAAGTATGCCGAATATAAACGTTCCGAATGCCATGAAACCAGCAAATAGAATGAATTCTAATGTCTAAATAAATGGGAAAAAACGCAAATTTTGAAGGTGTAATATCAAATATATGTACTTGATTTGGAACTAGATGAACTTCGGCAACAAGTGCAACAATTAGATTTCCAAATGCTACTGTCAAATACCATAATGACATAATCACTGTTTTATAACGTTTTGGTGCTTGTGAATAAGCAAAAACAAGACCTGTTATGCTAACTAACGCTTCGGAAACTGTAAGAAGCAAGTATTGAAATGTTTGCCAGAGCATATGTATCGTAAACGGTGGAACATCTTCGAATACTTTGACATGTAACTAAATTAAATGAAAAAAATAAACCTCAAGGTCGTAACGGAAATTAGATCCATTTCAATGACGTCTATTTTATTTTTTCATTAAAATAGAAGAAAACGAAAAAATTTTAATTATTTGAATTTTAATATTTAAATTATTCGTAAACAGTCAAGCTGTTCTTTTCTGTTTACTCGACAAACAAAAGTAAATTTAGAGCTTCAATTCATGTACCTGTGCATTTCCTTCGTCAATGATCAAGAAAACATAGATCGTTACCTGATCGTCTGTTGAATAATAGAGAACGCCTGTGTAGACAGCCGTTGTGAAGACACGGAATTTGTCAGAAGATTTTTCTTTTGTATCAACCCTCGCAATTTTATATCTAACCGAATAGAAATAATAATTTAATATTTCTGTCGAGAAATAACGAACTCAGTCGATAGAACTGATTGATAATCAGTTGGCGTTAGGCTTCTCTCAATTTTGAAAGTATATTGATTCGGTCGTAGTTTTATCGTTGTTGGCTGCACATTGAGTGAAACCATTCTAAAAACGATAGTAACAGATATTTAATGTTTTTAATTAAAAAAATTTCTGTAGATTCCATTTGGCATGCTACCTTAGCAACGCATATTGCCTGATCCCAAGCTGATATTTGCCTTGGTTTCTTAACTAAAGATAGGAAAATAATCGAAATTAATTAATTTTTTTTCTTTTGGAGAACTAGATGAATTTTTACGGAGGTCAGTTGTAGGGTTTTGCCAAGAGATTCATCTTGAACTTCTGATAAAATTAAAATGGATGGACATATAGAATCAACAGATAGGTTATAAGTTTGTTCAGTATCGTTGCATAATGTCGTTAAACTGAGACCATTTTGAGTTAAAAACAAACAAGATATTCGACTTGCCTAAAACAGATAAAGTCGTCTTTTTTGTTTTTTCAATGAGAAAATTTACGTCTCCGAATTCGACTGTTTTATTATTAGCTTTAATAACAACCGGACATTGAAAACCATTGAAAAAATTTGTCGTTGTACGAATTGGAACTGTATTTGCTTTTGACTAAAAAGAAAAGTAAAATATGAAGATTTGTCAATCGACAGTTTTACTTCTATTTGTGCTTGAACAACAGCAGCAACAAGAAATGTGATTATCATAACAATCAAGCCTGCAAACATTCGTTGCAATGGTCTACAAGACAAAAAACAAAAATATATCATTATTTTTCTTTAGTCATAATTAACTAATTATCGTACTTGACTAAGAAATTACATCGTGCACATAGCGGATAAATAACTTCTTCGAATAACGGAATTAAAATTAAAATAAAAATACTACTCAATGCTTGCATTTGATCTGGTTGAATTGTAAACAAATTTCCCTGATTAAATAAATACGAAATAAAAATGTACGTTATGATTTGAATCACATACAATATTTCCACTCATTAAAGATGCTTGGTAAGTCCAACGTGAACCTGATTGATCAAAGAGAGCGTTGAATATGGGTAGCGGTACGAATAAAAGCGCTACACGAAGAACAGCTCGAACATCTTCAATATCTCCAATCTATATCAAAATATACACTTATTTTTTGCTTTATAATATCAAAATCTACCTCGTATTTATCACTGGCATGATACAACCAATGGCCTTTTGATTCAGATGATCGATGAAAAAGAACATTTCTAATGGCTCGCTAAAATTCAACGAAAAATAATTCGAAAGTTCAATGTTTTATATTTACAAATATAATTGCGAAGAATTTAGCAATGATATTTTCTTTTGGTGGAATGCGTTTGTACGACGGTGTACCAATGAGAAACAAAACTAAACAATAGAATTCATTTCTTTTCGAAAATCCAGTGTTTATTGATTTATCTATGATTACCTAGAGCAATTAACATTAAAATCGATGGAACGGCGAATGCAAGTGAATAACAATCGTAACCAAAACAATCCACATTGCCTAAAAAAAATTGAATATGAGTTTGATTGGACAAAAAATTCTTTGCAATCGAAATACTTCGAAGTATTGGTGTTATAAGAGTCGAAATGAATGAACCAGTATTAATAGAAAAATAGAATAAGGCAAAATATCGACTCAATTGTTTAATGTTCGCTTTCGGTATTTGATCGGCACCGAATACGCCAACACTTGATTTTATTCCGCCTGTACCTATTGCGATTAAAATCAAACCAGCAATTGGTCCTGATCTAGAGGAAATTTTTGTTTTTAGTTTTTCGATTTGATTTTCAATTGTCAAAATCTACATACAATTGTTTCTGGCCTATGTTTGGTATTGCTGTCAAAGATAAAACAAATGTTCCAATAAAATAAACGATTCCAGGTATGAGAATAGTCCAATATCGTCCGATGAATCCATCGGACATAATTGCACCAAGCATCGGTGTAAAATAGCAGGCCGCTGTAAATAAATGAAAGGCAACAGTCGATGAATCTTTGTCGAGCATGAGAAAATTCATGAAGTAAAGCAAAAGTATTGCTTTGAGACCGTAGAAACAAAAACGTTCGCATCCTTCGACGAAAATTATCAAATAGGCTGGCTTTGGAATACTCAGAGATTCAGATTCAGATGATTGACTATTACGTCGAGATGGTGTACCAGGTGGAGTGCCGAATGGTGTCCCAGATACTAATTAATCAAATTAGAAGGTTTTTAATTACAATTACAAGGCTTTTTATAGTCGATTTACTTCCAGCAGTAGCAGCAAATGATCGATCTTTATTCGTTAGCTCGTGTTCAGACATCGTTTGTCCTACTACTTATCGTTCGGTATGATTACCGAGAGAATAAAAAAATAGAATAGAATCTGTAATGAATATTAATGCTTCACTAAACAGTCGATACGATATGATTATTATTAATAAAAAAATATAATCATTGATAGAAAACAAGAAACTCAACCAATAAAATACTCAATCAATATTATTCAATCGACAGATGTCATCAGAGAATTTTTGCAAATCATTATTCTAAATGAGTGCTTTTACATGTCATTTCAATAATGCTGTCAACATGCAACGCTTAAATGCCATTAATAGTTTCTTTTGATATAACGGAAAGTGACAAGACTTATAATCGTTTACCTATCATTTAACAGAGAAAAAAAAACATATGGACACAATATTTATTTTCGAAAAAAAAGAGATGTATTATTCGTGTTAAATGCATGACAACACAACAAATAAAAAGATAGATCTTAGCACCAAAAATACGACTTAATAATTAGGTTTAACAAAGAGGACATGGCTGATGAGCAAAACTCCTCAGCAGTAAAAATGTTGTATTACAAATACAAATACGATAGATTCCCGGTTTATGCGGTTGATTGTTTTCGACAAATTGTGTTTGTGGTACATGGATAAAAATCGAATCACTTCGAACATCTAAATTGCCGAATGATGATTTCTAGAAATCGATAAAATGAACATATTTCTTAAGAGAAAGGAAAAAGCAATCTTACTCTTCGATCATCTCGTGAATGTTTTGTTCTACGATTGTTATTAAAACGAATCATTGATTGAAAATCAGATTTTTCGCCTTCGATTCGCAGATTTTTACTCGATAGGAAAATTCGCTCAGCGTCCATTGTTGAGATTTTATCCTCAGCAAATATACGAACATCTCGACTTCGAATCTAAATTCTCAAATACATATTTTCATTTCAAAGAATGAAATCTCTATCTACCGATGGAGTATTGATCCGTTTCAAATGTACTTTTGTTATTCGATTATCAGCAAATTTATATTGATGAAGATTTGTAAAATCAACTGAACTTTGATTATTCAAATTGAAAGAATCAGTATTGAGACAAATTTGATTTTCATCGAGAAAAATCGAATTATGATCACCGTAAATATCAATTTGTTCTTTCGTTGTTCGTAATTCCACGATGGATTCATGTTGAATATTCGTTGTATAAATCGGTTTATTGAATTGAACTTGTTCGAAAAGTTCGACTTGTTGCGGTGATTTACTAAAACGAAATACTTTCGAACCATTCCTATCAAGCGGCGACCAATCAAGTTTATACATAATCCAAATCATACACTTGAACATAAAAAGAAAATAAATCGTTTTCCCTCGATTATTTACTTACTGTTAGATTAACACAACTGATAAGAAAAAGAATTAAACTTATCAAAATTACACAACATAATTTCGTTCCATGTAAACCAGCTACTTTCGATGAATGATATCGATCGGTCGATTTAATTGACACATAACCAGCATCCAATATAATCGATGGACGTCGTCTAGTTTCATAACGAGTTCTACTCATATCATCTACAAACGCATACATAAAGATAGATGAATTTATTTCGATAGATTGAATATATGAATTGAGTTAAGAAGAAAAAAAACAAATATTAGCATTTTGGAATGTGTGTGTGTGTGTAAATAAGAAAAGTTAAAAAATTTGTATTTAATCATCTGTTTCAGTTTCACTTTTCGGTATTTTAAAAATAATTGTTTTCATAAACGCTGCTGCACATAATGCAGAATACGGTTGCCAATCTTTATTTAATGTTCCATCGTGATAATCCGATATGCCACGTATAATCATGAATGAATCCGTTCGATTTCCTTGTATAGCAGCAATAACTTGATCGATTTCAGAATCAAAGCATAGAACTTGACATTTGTCACTCAATGTACTCTTGAGATAATCGTTTGTTAGAAGATTTTTGCCTCCAGCAATCATACCAAAACGTACAATTGGTTTCGTATAATCTTTGTCAACTTTAGTCGGATGATTGACTTCAACAATTTCACCATTATCCATTTTAATATATAGATGATCAGTTTTCGGTGGTAAACAATCGATATTATGCGAAAGTAGATATTTCATACCATCGGCAAGAAATTTTTCCCAAGGATATTGATGTGTTTGTGGTCGATTTGTATTTGTCTGTTGGTAATTTTCTTTAATCGGTTCGAGTAATTGATAGAGTTCGAAACTTTTCGGTTTATAACAAGTCGAAACAAATTCATAACCTTCCGACGCTTGTTCAGCTTCGTAGATACCTAAAACAGAAAAAAAAAGCTTTGATCAATAGTGCGTTCTCATTATACACATCAATGAAATATTTCTCTAACGATGCTCGATACCTCCTGAGAATACACTTATTTATCTTGGATAGAATATGACGAGGTCAAACAATGATTAAATCACTAGATGATATAGACTAATGAACTATCATCATGAGAAAAACAGATGACATATGTATTCTTTATCCGAAATGTCATCAACGGATATTGGTGCACATATCCGATCAATTTCTTTTTTCATACCGTAAACATAATCTTCTTCATTTGGATATCCAACGATAATATCTCCACGTCGGATATGTTTATTCGGATCGGTATAATGGGGTATTCCACCGGCACAACCGACGAGAAAAACATGTTGAATATGTTGAAAACTTCCGAGTAAACGTGTTGTTGTACTGCCTGTGGAAATTTGTGCTGTTCGAGTTCGACCGATGAGCGGTAATTTCGTTGAAACAACATGATGCGAACCAATTGTACCAAGTGTATAAACATTTGATTCGCCGATTTTTTGTCGAACAAATGTTATTTTATTTTCAATCATTGCATCGACAGCTAGTTTTTCGAAATAATTCACTGTAATTATCGCAATTGTTGGATGTGTTTTACTCAATAGTTCAGCTGGATTCTTATAGAGAATAACTTCTACAAAAAAATAAAACAAAATAGACAAAGGAAATCTTCGTCGTGACTAACTATGAGTTGTCTCTTCTTCGGCTGAAACAATTACACGTGTCCATTGTTGATCATCATGTTCGAGATGTTTAACGAGATTCTGTTTTTCTAATGCAACTAAATTTTCAAAGACAAGTTCAGTATCACATTCCAAGTATCTTGTTTTTACAAGAAAAAAAACGAAACAATAAATATCAAATTTTCGAAAAAAAAAGAAAGTTTTACTTCGCTAAATCATTGACAAACATCGGATTAGGAAATGATTGTTCAAGTAAATCCAAAATTTTATCTCTGATTTCCTCGGTATACCGTTGAACACTATTTTCGTAGACCGGTTGTTGTTGTTCAGCATCGGAAATTGTTTGGATTTCTAATTCGAGTTTTTTTATTCTCGAAAACTTTCGCAATAATTCCATTAATCGTTTGATAAACGAGAAGTAATCTTCAACAAAAACAACATAGAACACTCGTTCGATTGAATACATTGACTTCTACCTCGTGGAAATTCATCGGTATGAAATAATTCATTCATAAATTCATTTGTATCATCGACATATTGATTTTCTTCATGTTGATTAAACCAAAAATGTAAACTACGATTTTCCTGTTGACTTTGGCCCGTTTTTCTATCGGTCATAAAGACTTTAAATTGACTGGTGAATTCAACGGGTTCATTATCTTCTCGTGCTAAAAGAAAAGAAAAAAAAACATCAAAGTCAAATTGAGAATGACATGGGCGTTTCTCTACCTGCTTGAGAATTTTTGTAGATAATCAAATCTCCATGTGGTCCACTGCCGATGTGTAGAATATTTTTATCCTTTGTATCAACATTAGATCGTCTTTCTATTGATACAATATTGACTGTTGAAGTCTTTTGTAATGGAATTAACACAATATAATCTAGTCGAACACATCAAACAAATTGATAGAAAACAGATAGAAAAATGCGTTGTTGGTCTTTGTTTTATGATTACCTCGTAATGTTCGATGCTGTTGTTGACTCGTCATGATCAAAATGTGTCTGGCAAACGGCAATAAACTTTTTTTTCCTCTATACGACCTTCTCTGTTCTCTTTACTTGTGAGTATATGTACAAAGATCGATTGAATTCGTTCGTTCGTTCGTTTTTCTGTCTTCATCATACACAAATTTTGTCGTTCGATCAACTCGTAATATACTATGATTACATCAAGCATCAAGAATTATTCATTCCTCTAGTTTTTTTCTTCTCTCTCTCTCTCTCTCTCTCTCTCTCTCTCTCTCTCTTTCTCGTCGAGTCATAATACGATCGTCTTGTGTGTGTGTCACGCAAAAGCAATTGTATCTATTCATGACAATAGTGCCTATAAAAGTCCATCTATTTCCATCACCTCCGTTCCCATGAGAAATTAATCGATGATGATGTGTAGAGTGACATTATTAATTCGATTAAGATATAAACTCCAATGCCACTATGAATAAATATCTCAATAGGAAATCCTATCTTCTAAACAAATCGATGTTTAACAGAGAGACGAAGACAAAAAAAATCAATAAATATTGATTGATTAATGTGTGAATGCAATATATTTGCAATCTCTTGTTATTTAATTTCTTTTTTGTTCTCTCATCGTATGTGTCTGACATCCATCATCCATTTATGATTAAGAGAAAAGTATTCTCTGGATGCTGGGTTTTAACCAACCATGATAGAAAACTTCGATAGACCAATCAAATTCACCGAAACGAACGTCCATGAGGACTACGAAACGTGTTTGTGAAAATGGCTGCAAAGAATACAATTTTAGATTTAAACTAGCCACGATCGCGATGTGTTGATTTCGAAATAATTTGTTATTGTTTTTCTTCAGAATCGTTTCTTCGATCTCCTTTTCGTGTGTGAAAAGAGAATAATCAAATAACCATCATGACAGACTTTTTACAATCCGATGATCTTGCTTTGGAAACATCAGCAACCGATGTTCGAGTTTTCGGAAAATGGACCGGCTCCGATGTTCAAATTTCGGATATGTCACTTGAAGTACGACCTATTTTCGATTTCTATGCCCAATGAAAACGCTCTCAATTTCGCATTCGTAGGATTACATCTTAGGTGCCAAACAACCGAAATTTCTTCCTCATTCAGCTGGCCGTTATCAAGTGAAACGTTTTCGAAAAGTATCATGTCCAATTGTTGAACGTCTTGTCTGTGCACTTATGTTTCACGGACGTAACAATGGAAAGAAGTTATTGGCCGTTCGAATTGTTCGTCATACATTTGAAATCATTCACTTACTTACAGGCGAAGTAAAAGACAATTTATCTCCGTGCTTTTTTTATTAGACGATCTTCGGCTTTTTTTTCTTCAGAATCCACTTCAAGTTCTTGTCAACGCTATTATCAATAGCGGACCACGTGAAGATTCAACACGTATCGGTCGTCAAGGTACAGTTCGACGACAAGCTGTCGATGTTTCGCCATTACGACGGGTCAATCAAGCACTTTACTTAATCTGCACAGGTAGATTGATTTTTCGGTGCAAAAAAACAACAACAATCATTTCATTCGGATTTGTTTGTTTAGGTGCACGAGACTCAGCATTTAAATCAGTAAAAACCATTGCTGAATGTCTTGCCGATGAACTTATAAATGCCGCTAAAGTAAGTTTGATTCTAAGTGAAAGAGATAATGAAATGCGCACGATTAGAAGTCAGACTATTGCCTTTTTGGTCGTGTGGTCTTGACCGTCGAAGTGTGCAAAAGTAAACCGACGAAGTTTAGTTAATCGCAAATAATAATTTCTTTTTCTACGAATTATTATTCGATAGTCGACTTCAACAAATCAAATTATTCTCATTTGAAATCTTAATTTTTCTTTTCTTTTCTCTGTAGGGTTCGTCAACATCATTTGCCATCAAACGTAAAGACGAACTTGAACGTGTCGCTAAATCAAATCGTTAAATTACATTCATCACTGGTCAAACACAATATAATAATAGCAAAAAATTTTTCAATCGATCTAACATTTGTTTTGAGTTTTCTTGTTATTATTTCTTATTGTGTGTGTATTAACAACAGGCTAGTGTTATTCGTTAAATTCTATGAAGAAACAAATAAGAAAACGAAATAATCATATCATCTAATAAGAAACACACATCAATCGATATTTAACGATTTCTCATCATAAAACAGAAAAGAAATAAAAACAAAACTTCAAATTTCGACTCCTTTTTTTTATTGTTTTCTGAGTTCAAGAATATTCACGATAGTTTATTGAAAATAATTTAAAAAAAAAACAAAACGAATCACACTTTCTTAATTAAATCTGTAGTTAGTTTGTCCGAATTGTCGATGATTTCGTGTGAAATCAAGAACAACAATTGAACGGTCGACCGAAGCAAATAAATATTCCGATGTCACCGCTAGACTATGCACAGGACTTGCTTGTTTCGAAACAAAATAGACATTTTCTGTTTGCCGTTGTTTACGATTGAACAGTCGAACAGTCGAATGATGATTACCACCGAGAATAATACCATTAGCAATATTATTGTAATCAGCTGAGACAGCTAATGAACAATAATCATTGGCAAATTCATCGTTGTATGTATAATGGCAATGTCCTGTACGTAGATCGAATTCTTTGAATTGATTATCGAAACCAGCCGCTATGAATACATTCGGACAAGCCCATTCGATACAACGAATGCCAGCACCACGACGATAATTTTTACTGTAAAACTAGAAAATAATAGTTAAATCGTGTCTAATTGTCTTTCGTATTGACTGGACTTACGTGCATAGGTTGAGCTTTTTCTGTATTAAATAAAATCAACGGGTACGGACTTGATGTTCCTCCTGTACCAATTAAACAATATTCTCCATTGGAAGTAAATCGACTACATAGAACTCGATCATCAACTTTAGTTCGCCACAGTAATTCGTTCGTTCTTGTTTTCATATCAAACAGCCTCACTAAAAAAAACAAATTCTTCAAAACAAAAAGCCAAAATCTTCTCTCTACTCGAAACTGCATAATCACGTGAACCATTCACAATCAAATATCGATTTCGATCATTCGAATAAATATCCATCGAAAGTATATCATCTTGTTCATCACATCGAATGATTTCATTTGTTTGTCGACAGATCACTCTCAACGTATTTCCATTGCCTATGCCAATCAATTGATCATCATAGATTTTATAGCAAAGTACATCATCATCAATAAACGTATACGATGAAACAATTTGACTTTGATCAAAATCTAAACACGATAATGTCTGATCATATGTAAACCAAAGTTGATGTTGATGTTCATTGTATTGAATCAACGATGTTTGTGCGCGACGAGCGAATTTAATTAATTGATAATTCGAATAATTGTTCGTCTTCCATTGATAAGCTAAGTAGAGTAAATATCGAAAGTTATTCTGCAGACGTTTTCGATCACAATCGAATTTCGAACACGCATTCGTTCGACGAACATCATTACCAAACAATGTTGAATCGGTATTGGAATGATTCGCAACGATTTCATATTGATAATCCGGTGGAACAACTAGAGAATGGGAAATTCTCGTTGTTGAATAGCGAATATGTACAGCAGGACAACCGGCTGCATTTTTCAGTTGTGATTGTACAACACTTGTACTTTTTGAAAGTGCATTTTTCCATATCGATGGATAATTAATAAAAATCGAATGAAATCGTCGACATACTTGTTCTAATCGACCGAGATCATTGACAGATAAATATCGAGCGAAGATTTCGTATAAAATCTCATCAGGTACATCGAGAATTGTTTTATTCATTGTATAAACAAACGTAAATGACGGGAAATTGTTTCTATATTAGATTTAGTATTGAAATTCATCTAGAAAAAGAAAAGATAGATCGTTTTTATATTTGAACACATATTTCAATTAAATACAATTGACTAGAATTCAGTTTTAGATTTTTTCGTTAGAAATGCATCGAGTGTTCGAGTTTGATCTGGTTTTCGTTTGATCGATTTCGATGCTTGAATTTGATTTTCTTCGAGTTGTAATTGACGTGCAAAGTGAAAATCTTCATGTTCAGGCATGTCCCATGAGAGTATGGATTTATTACATTTCGAACATGTGACGTATCGATCATCGGATGAATTTGATAGACTTTCGTTTGATTTATATCGAGAAAAGAATGATGTGATTGTTGTCGATGCTGATGACGATACTTGAGGTTTCGATGGAGTTTTAGCTAATTCTTCATTCTCTTGAAATTTACGAAAGAAATCTCCTTGATTTACAATCGAAGTTGTTGGTTTTTCGAGAGTCGTCTCCTCTTCGGGAATGTCTTGAAAATTGAGAGAATTTTCGATTGGAATCATCGTTTCAGTTTTCGTTGTTTGTTTCGAAAATAAATCGACAATAGATTTTGTATTCGTACTTTCAACGAATTTGCTTGCACTGATACCGAGATTGATAAGAGCTGGTGAATAGAGATTCGAGTTCATTGGACTTTTGTTAAACTGTTTGAGAATTCGATAAGCATCATTGGCAAATCGATCGATTGAATATTCGTTCAATGGACATGAACGTGCAATACTCTCGTTTGTAGTCGATGTACAAAAGACAGTTAAAAGTTTAGCTCGACGTTTGTTCTAAATGAAAGCCCATGAATTGATTCGATTTTGAAGTTCGTTCAAAATATGAGATCTCACTTCAGTTCGATCTTTTTCCAATCGAGTGAAAATTTCTTCAGCAAGATGCCGACACCAAGTACGAATCTTCAATGCAAATTCAATTTTCATTGAACGGAAACTCTTCGAGTTCAATTTACTTTGTCATTGGTATCCAACGATGTTTTGCCTGGAAAATTTTTACTTGCTGATATTGATTTGTACAAATTTCGATTATTCACCGGTGTTGATTCGATACCTCGAATGAGATTGTACAACCAACAACCGTCCTTATCTCCCATCGATGTTTGCAAACTCTCAAGTGAATATTTTCTCAATTGTCCGAAGAATTCAACTTGAAATAATTCCATCACACGTTCACCAGCTTTTGCGCCGAAACCTTGACTAAAAATCATATAAAATATGAGACGATCAAATCCATTTTTCGAAGGATTACATTTTTTGTACAGGTGTCCGATCGAACACATGATCGACATCGGTAGGAGTCAGAACGGTTTGTCTTCTTGGTTTATTGAAACCACAACATAATTTAGCGAGAATTTTATTTCGAGCAACGCCAGCTGAACAGAAAAAACCAGTTTGTTCTTTAACGTTTTTTCGTATTTGTTCAACAAGATAAGCACCAAGTAAAAGATCATAATCTTGTTTTTCGTAATCGTTTAACCATTTGCTTATATTTTCAATTCGATCATCTTCAGATTTACTCGTAAATGCAGCTAAATATGTCGTAGGAAAATCGTCAATTGTCAGACGAATTTTTTGTTCTTTCAATCGTTGAATATCATCAGTTAAATCGATGTAAGCTTCATCGATACTTGCTTTTTCAACAAGTTTATAATTGCTATTTAAAACACGGAATACATCTGAACTGGCATCTCGATATCTTCAATCGACAAAAACAATTCATTTTCTCTATAAGAAAATTTGACAATTACTTTGTTAAATTTGCTTTTCCATTGACTTCTTCAACATGAAATACATGAAAATCAGGACACAATTCTTTCGCTTGTTCGCCTCGCATGCCTACATCATACAAATTCACTCGAATTCAACAATCTTCGATTTGTTTTTACCTCGTTTTACACCAAAATCTCGAGCTTCATAATTCACAGCAATCAAACTAAATCACATATTCGATTCGATTTCATTCATCATTCAAATTACCCTCCTCCTTTCCACGTATAATACTGTGCTACACCACACGGTTTGCCAAGAAATTCCGGTTGAAGTCTTTGCTCAACTTGGACATAAAAACAATCCATATCAATCAAAGCTATGACTCGATTATCAACATTCATTTCAGAATATTTATATAACGACAACGATGATGATGATTGTGGTTATTGCGAAATATTGAAATGACAAAGAATCAATGGAAAACAACATGAAAGATGACGCTGTCATCTTGTGTCGAAGAAAAACTTTTCAATTTCACCAAAATGATGATATATATATAATTAAATGTTTTCAATTTCTACCTAAAAAAACGATCGATCTATCGTCTACCAATTAATATTTGCACGCGATCGAACTTCGATCAATCATTTCATTAACAATTTAATTCATTTGATTGAACTTTACTTTTACAAAATAAACAGGAGACAATATACAATTCATTGAATATGCAATCTATCTGATTATTTAATCATTAAATAGTATAACAATTCGAACAAGCAGCAGAAGAAGAAGAAAAAGAAATGCGTGAATTAAATCAATGGACGATTACGAGCAATACAAGAACGAGAAGAAGAAGAAGAGAATTTTGAATAATTTAAAAATTTGAATATTCATCTGTAATCCGATCTCATAACCTGATAATGATCAAAAATAAAAATAATCACCTCTCGCTTTATCTGGTTGCTCGATCAAGTGAATAAACAATCGATTTTCATCTAACAAAGCTGGTATTATAATAACAAAACAAAATCTCGTTCGAACATTTCATTCACACCTATTTGTTTCGAAATCTATATTCAGATTTTATTACATTTCGCAAAAAAAAGTCCTTCGCGTGGCATCAATTTAAGAAATATAAAAAAAAGATGACATTCAATGATGATCTAACAATATCTTAACGATATGAGCAAGACAGCTGTTGAAATTTTCAAAGAATTGTTTGATGAGAAAGAGAATAAGAAGACAGATGCACTGAATGATGATGATGATGATTATGGTGATATTGAGCAGGCATGCTTATGTGTGCATATTCGTATTCAATCTTGACATAATACTCTTTATCCAGTGAAGCAATTTAATAGCTCGACAGCATGAAACTTTCTTTTTTCTTCATTGCCTTTGATGACATGTATACTCGGCTAAGACGACCATTAACAAGATAATTTAAGTACCGACCAGACGACAAGATTAAACTTTGTTCAATGAACACAATATTCAACTGATCTATATGAGAATTCGATATAAGTTAATATTCTTCGATTCGATACACATTTCAGGTGTTGCAATCATCTTATTTTACACTTGACAGTTCAGTGAATTTTGAGTAAAAACTCCGAGAATCGGAAATATGAATATGCGATCAGTAAGCAAATAAACTCGAGTGATTTACATTGAACCTCAATATTCTATTGAAATAATCGATCGATTACCGGATGTTCGCTCCATCATTGCATTTCCTTCAGAAAAAAAAAGAGTTTTCTCTTTTTACTCTTGAGTAATTTCTTTCTCTCTCTCTCTCTCTCTCTCTCCCGTTTTTTTCCTTCTTAAAAGCCAATCAACAGTTTTATTTCGATTGAAATACATATTATATATCTAATTGAGCCTATATCACTTTTACCTTGCCGTAAACGACAGAAAAAGAGAGAGAGAGACAGCGAAAGAAAGGGAGAGAAAGAAATATCTGTCCATAGACAGGCTTCCTTTCTCTCTTCTTATAAACGGTAGAGAAAAAGAAATACGAGAGAAACATTCGCCTCTTCTTCTCTTTCTGTCGTCACACTACAGTTTTGATCGATACATACAAACACACACATACATACATACATAAACACCGTACACAAGTCTGCTTGTCATCATTATTGTATTCTCGACAACGACGAACGCAAGACGAGAGTCATCGTAATCGTAGTAAAGCGTCAATTTGTCTCGTCTCTCGAATATTTCTCCGTTTCTTTTTGTTCTCTTTCATAATAATTACAAATAATAATAATAATAATATAAACATACTTAATATATAAATATTTCTAATTCAAATCTCATTACTTATCATACAAACCAATTGAATATGTATTATCTTCGTTTACAAAATCTCATTGTTATTTATCTAACATTTATTCAAACAAGTTCTGCATTTTGGTGGTAAATATCCAGTTTTTTTTTGCGACGAAAAGATTTGATTTTATTCTTGTACGTTGTCTATCAGATAAGAAAGACGTGAGGGAGGGAAGAGTTAAAAACATTAACATAGTTAATATCATTCGTTTTCTTTTTCTTGCTTTTCTAATGATACCCTCGAAGGCAAGATGTTTATCTTGAATATTTATTTTCTTTCTTTTTTTCTATTAAAGGTCTCTTGGTTTACCTTCGTTTCAATTATGGTCATCAAGTCAAAGTGATCACGAACCATTTTGTTCATCATTAACGTTTCTAACAATTGAACAACGTTATTTATGTCAAACAAATCCGAAGATTTTCGCAATTATAAGTCGATCACTACGACAAGCCATTGAAGAATGTCAATATCAATTTCGAAATCAACGTTGGAATTGTTCGATATTCAATCAATCGGACGTTTTCGGCAAATTAATTTTACGCAGTAAGCGAATAGCCCTGATCTTTTGAGTTTTATCTTCGATTTTCTCTTTTCTTCTGTCAACAATATGTCTGTCATTAGACGACATTATTAGATATCGAACGCGAGAGAAAGAAATAATTAGACCACCTAGGGAAAAATAAGCTCTCTTGTTCGATTCTAATTGGATGTAATCAAGCGAGAAGGACAATTAAACTGACGCCGTCGAGTGTTACCTTTCACATTCTCACAATGATTTTCCCTCAAGTCTAATTCCAATCGATTTTCTTGTGTTTCAGAAACACCCGAAACAGCTTTCATCTATGCATTGACATCGGCTTCAGTTATGCATAGTATTGCGAAAGCTTGCGCAAAAGGTGAATTAACTGAATGTGGTTGTGATAAAAGTCAATCGCCTCCAACATCACCTTCATCGCTTCGTTCACGAGCTATGTTAAACTATCAAATAAGTTCAACACCATCGATGACAATTTCACTGTTCTCATCGCCATCTCCATCATCATCTTTATCATCTTCAGCATCGAATACCGAAGGATTCGAATGGGGTGGCTGTTCTGATGATTTGAAATTCGGTCGAAATATAAGTCAAATGTTTATCGATCGACAAGAAGCTTATCTGAGTCGTCGACAAATTGTACGTATGGTTAATTTACATAATAACGAAGCCGGCAGACAAGTAAATTGATTACAACGATTGTTTTTTTTGTTGTTTGTATTGTGTGTGTGTGTGTGTTTTCTTTTTCAAAGATTGTCGAACGTAATGTACAATTAACATGCAAATGTCATGGTGTGAGTGGTTCATGTACATTACGTGTTTGTTGGCGAACATTACCTGATTTTCGTTTAATTGGTTCGGAATTACGCACGAAATATGCAAGTGCAACGCAAGTTCGTCTCAATCGTCGTTTAGGTTTACTAAAACCGCGCAAGAATTCAATGAAATTATTCAATACAACCGATCTCATCTATATACATAATTCGCCGTCATTCTGCGAGAAAAATCTTCGTTTAGGTTCATTAGGCACACAAGGACGAGAATGTAATTTAACAATGAATGAGCCTGGTTCATGTTCAGTATTATGTTGCGATCGAGGTTATGAGACAATCATACGGACAATTGAAGAAGATTGTGAATGTCAATTTCATTGGTGTTGCGAAGTACGATGTAAACGTTGTATTAAACGTGTGGAAAAACATTTTTGTAAATGATGATATCCTCTCTTTCTCTGTCAGATTGAAAACGAATGGAGAAACAAAAAAACTAACTAACAAAAAGAACATTTTGCTTTTCCTATTTGTGTGTTCGAGGAAGAATAACAGTCGAGTTTGCACTTTCTCATTTCGTTTCGTTTCTTTTCTTTTCTTTTTTTTTTATTAATCTATGTGTGAGTAGATTTGTTGTTTCGTGTTTAAATGTCTGTACGTATATACATATATTTTTTGCTTTCAATGATTTGTGTATGTGTGCGAAAAAAAGGCACCTTTTTTTGCTGTTTTTCTTTTTTCGGTATAAATTATTTGTCGTTGGTATAAAGAAAGAAAAAAAACAAACATTGAAGTCGTTTTTTGTGTTGTGTCATATTTGCTGCATGAGAACACAGCCAATAGCATGATTGATCGGTTAATCAAGCAAGAATCCGAAAGATTTTTTTCAAAGAAAAAGAAAATGTTGATCGTTCAATAAACTCTCGAAACGGAAGAATAGGTGAAGCAGCAAGAAGAAACTATTTGCTCGTAGTGGTCAATGCCGAAGGGGGGACCGCATTTTTTTCTTCTTCTTGTTGATTATTAGTGAATAAATAGACATTCAATCGGTTTGGTTTTAATGAGTTTGCTTTAGATTCATCTTTTAGCATTTGTAAGCATAAATGTATATTAACAATCAACAAACGTTGAAGAGATATGTACAATGTATGCCGAACATACACACATATGTTTGTGCTTTTGTTTGATTATGATGATGATGATGGTGTAAGAATAACAGCAGGTTGACACGACGACATTGGCAATTGTATACATGTGGGAATAATCGAATGCGTATTGTTATTCTTAAAATTCCTTTTTATTGTTGTTCCTCGATGAATTCGACGAATGTCAAAACAATTATTGTTTGTCTTTTGAAAATATCTTATAATCAACTGAAATAAGAGCATTTTTCTTCTATTCATTTTTTGACAATCGTATACTTTTCATCTCAGTTGGGGGTATAAAACAATGAATCGATTGTATTGAAGAAAGAAAACAATTGCTATTATCAACGAAGATCTTATATTCGTGTACACACTAAGGTCAAGTTACGGATTATTTCTTTATCTAAATCTTTTTTTTTATTCATATAATTCTAATTAATAAAAAAAAAGATATATCGAACACGATTATCTTTGTTTTCATTCTCAAATGAATACTTTGTCTTCATTAATAAAAGTCCTTAAAAGGCTATTTTAGTCGACGGATAATTCTAATCTAATCAAATCAGACGAAACAAACACATGGCAAGGCTATTTCTTTCGTGGTTTTTATTTCAGTCCAAGGTAAAACTATCACATTATGTCAATGTTTACATTGCTTTAACCAAAATGATACATAATCGTTTAATTAATAATTTGATCGTAAAAGAATTCTCGGCCTATATTTATATATTTGCACTCGAAGTTCAGTTTCATTAAGTTAAATAAATAAAATATTTCAAGCATTTCTCAAGATTCCTATATTATTTTTTGTTTGTCAGCATCATTTCAAGGCACAAAGAAATATTAATCTAATGTGAAGTATAATAATCATGCAAAAAAAAAATTCGACACAAATATGAAATAAAAACTTCGTGTTAATAATGTTTTATGTTTTTTTGACTTCGACATATTATACGCTTGTATTACTGTTATAAAAGCAATGAAGCAAAGATAAGAAACGACATATGTTATCCTAATCCTGAGTGATGATAATCATAAGAGAAACATATTGTAATTTTTTTGTTTAAAATGATGAACATTGATTTAATTTCGTTTTCGTTTTGGTTTTTGTTGTTGGTGATGAAACTTTAACGAATGGTGCCATGAAAGTTAATGCTAAGAATATACAAATACACCAATGAAAACCATAGTAAATTAAACGAAAAAGGACTAGAAATGAATTGTTATTGGAATCTGAATTTGCTTTTTTTCTAATTGCATCATGATAAATATGATTTAATTGATCAGCAGCTGAATCCCACGAATGTTTTAATGCTTGTTGTCGAGTATTTTTCGATAGATAATCATGATGTTTCATTGCATTTCGTATGGCTTGTTCAGCCGAATCGATATCATCCGGTTGCCATAGATAACCATGTTCACCATTGACAAAGAATTCTTTTAATTGTCCACCTTCAGCAGCAATAACCGGTGTTCCACTTGCCATTGCTTCGAGATAGACTTGTCCGAATGTTTCACTAACTGATGCATAAATAAAATAATCTGCACTCGCATATGCACTCGCTAATTCTTCACCACCGAGATAACCAAAGAAATGGACACGATCCGAAGGAAATAGTGGCTCGAGCGTGTGTCGATAAGGACCATCGCCGATTATACAGAGAAACGTTTGTTTTGGTATACGTTCTAGTACATAGGAGAGAAATTCGAAGTTTTTTTCGGGCGATATTCGACCGACACAAAGAAATAACGTAATCGAATCCATTTGTTCTCGAGTGAATTTATTCTTCGTTCCGAACATTCGATAGCGCATCGTTGATGAACGTCTCGATGGATTGAATAATTCCGAATCGACACCAGTTTTCCAAACTAAAACTGGACGTGGAATACCCGTATGTTCCATATAATCAGCAAAATCTTGACTAACTGTTAAATTAATTGACGAATAAATTAAATGTCTCAAACGAATATATTTATATATTCGTCGAGTTAAATTAATTGCATACGAACGAATATATGTCGAGAGATAGAAATCAATATTTGTATGTGAAGACCAAACAATGGGAATATTTAATGATTTAGCAAATGCACCACAGAGCATAGCAGCTGGAGTTTGCTCAACGATATGAATAACATCAGGAGCAAAGTTGCGAATAGAAAAATAAATTCTCGGCTAGAAGAAGAAGAAGCTGATTGAAATAGAAAAAAGAAAAAGAACAATCATTTACATGAGGAAATAAGAAAGGACATGCACAATCGATTTTATTGGTAAAATCAGTTGATGGAAGAATGGAGAATGTGACATATTCTTGAAGAATATCGTTGCCATCAAGCCACGATCGTGCATTCTAAAAACATTGATTCGATTCGAATCAAACAGATTGAGGTTTTTACTTTACAACCGGTTATAACATGAATGAAATGTTTTCGTTTGGCTAAACGCCGAATAATTTCTTTGAAACGTCGCGTTATTCCACTTGTAAACGATGGAAAACTTTCGGCAAAAAGTAGAATTCGTAATGATTTTTCATATTCATGTGTGAAACCATTTGTATGAACTAATCAGAAGACAAAAAAAGTAATCATAAAAATATATAATTATAATTAGTTTTTTTTCTTTTTTCTTTTTGCTTCACAAAATTCTTCAACTATCTACCTACCTCTTCCATTCAAAATAGTCATTCTTTGATGATTATCGAACGATGTGTCTATACACGATTTCTCGAGGAAGAAAATGAAGATGACTAACACCTCGATTTTTATCCTTTATCTTCGTTTTGTTTTTCTCTTTTCGATGAAATTCTTTTCTTTTTATATGCATAGTTTTCGAAACGTATAGTGTTTTGAAATAGCGTTTAATTACTCACATTGATCATCGAGATTTGAAGCAGTTGCAGATGAGAGATCTTGAGAACCAGGAAGTGATGAAGGAAACAAGGCTGCAGCTAAGGCTGCATATGACGTTGGACTGAAATGAAATTTCCATCCACTAGATGGACTTTCATAAGGAGATGATGGCGATGATAACAGTTTCATTTAACTCATAATCTAACAAAAAAAAGTCAATTGTTTGGTTAAATAGAAAGCAGAAAGAAAAATTGACTGAATAAAATATATGTAGATTATTTCAACAAATAATTGATGATGAATTATGATTGCCCGAGGTGATTAGAAAGTAAACAGAGAATATTTACGAATATCTTCACCTCACAGGCATCGAAAGCATTTTGAACTCATTCTCTAAATCTCAATCGATCTTATGTGAAAGAAAAAAAAAAGGAGAATCGAGGACATTTTTTTTTCTCTCTTTGTCGAATGTAGATATACCACACACACACATGGAATAATAAATGGAACGAGAGAGAAGAAAAAAAAAGAAGAAGAAGACGAAGAAAGAATTTTACTGCTGTTCTTACTATCACAATTGTCGTTACTGGTTATTAGTCGAGAAGACGGTCAACCACATGATTCTCTTGCGTATTCTGCTTTTCCCTTTTTTTTCTTTCTTCGCTTCGTTTTTTTTTCAATAGTAGATCTTCGTCGTGTACGCATTGGTACTACGAACACACATACAATCTATTGTGCTGTTCTTTCCGTTCCGTTTTACAGATATAAATTCAAGGGAAAAGAACGTTTATTCAAGAGAAGAACAGGAAGAAGAAGAAAAAATACACGCACAACTGAAACAATGATAAGAGTTCGAGGTTTATTTGTTTCATTTGTCGATGATCAAATGTCAAATATTGCAGTTGTAATAATAACAAAAAGAAACGATACTCCCTATAAATTAGCCAAAGTATCCATTTGGATCTCGATTGGATAGTTAAAAGAAAATAAGAAACAACTTTTCTTCTCTTTCTTTCTCGATTTTTTAATCTAATGTCAGATGAAATCGGAGATCAAACGTTCAAAAAAATATTAGTCTACAATTTCCTTTGAGAAATTTCTAGTTGTCTTTTTTTCTTTTTGTTTCTCATCATAATAGAACAAAAAAAAAGAAAAGAAAAGCAACAAGTTAGATCAACTGACTTTTTCTTCTTTTTTGACATGCAGAAAAAAAAGAAAAGCGTTCCTTCTAATTAACTCGAATCCCGCTATCTCATTTGTCAACAACACATCAATCTACTCAGCGGAAAAGAAAAGCAACGAAATGGAAAGATTTTCCTCGAAGTTATTAACAAAGAAAAGCAATCAAACATACGAAAATTTGATCAAAAGAGAAATCTAATCACATTCCTAGGTTTTTTTCCAATACGATTCTATTAAATACCTGATCAAATGAATCCATTCTCTTCTGCACTCATCATTTTCAACGACAGAGAATTTTTCATGCAAATAATAGCAAAAGAAATGTCTAATCATGATCGATCTCATTAAATCGAAACAGACACAAGTTCGAGGCATTCATTTAGCAACATTCCGATCCGATTAACCATTGGATTAGCAAAGCTTTTATGACAACATCATTGAGTACTCGATCGAAAAAGCGAGATTTAAAGCATGATTAATAATATATTCGTTAAATAGATATACATATTCAAACTCGGAGAATCTTCTATTCACCAAAGGGAATCGAACTAAAAACAGTGTGGGCTTGAAGCAAGATGATTAACATACATGAAATATACAATTGCACGAGAGATCGGCATAAAACAGATTACGAAGGCAAACGTCGTAGTCATTTTAAAGGATTTTTTTGTGGATGAAAGCAGAAAAAAAACGATACAAATCTCTTTTGACCTTGACATAATTTATTCAATATGAGTATTGGCAAAGTAATAAACAAACCGAATACAATATAATTAATGTCAATCAATAGATAACAGAAGAAGATCAGTAAAAACTGAAAAACAAAAACCCCGTTAAGAAATATCGACATATTTTTTTTATCAATAATCTATGCACGTCAGTTGTGCTTACACCGGATATAATTTTTGATCTACAACGAAGCCGTAATAGCATCTTTCCTGTTTAATATTCCTTCTTGTTTTTCTTCTACTGATAATGTTACAAAAAAAGCACACCAAAATAACTTTTTCTTTCTAATCGAATGAAATTCAAGTGACGAATGCTTGGGAAAACATTGAAAATATTTTTTTAATTAGATATTTTCTTTGCATGAAGAATATCAAATGTTTATTATATAGAATAAGAACTTTCTTATTAAATATTGCCGTAGGCTTTTTTCATCAAGAATAAACATGGTATCATCGAGCTTTTTCAGTATTGAAATAGATGGCTAATAAAACTGTTTATGTTTAATTTTAAATAATTATATTTAATGATAAAAACCAATATTTTCATTTCCTCTACTGGGTGTGGCTAAAGTTTTGCAGCATGTCTTATTTTGCCTATATTTCAGTTGAAAAAAAACCGATACAGTTCTGATTTTACTTTCAACAGATAGAGCATGAAAGGTTATCAATCGACTGGCTAGGAAATTTTTCTCACAGCATATATGAACACGTTTCCGTTTTTCTATGCAATTTTGTTTGTGCAGCTCGAGTACGGATTTTGATACTGACACCCAGTCACTTTTCAAACTGAGAACCTGTTTAAAATACAAATAGAATAGACGATAAAATGGGACTAGTAATTTTGCACTAAAAGTTTTGATACTTAAGTAGACATTTAAAGTGCAAATGTACTGATTTTTAAGAGGGGTTCCACCTTCAGAAAATATGATTTTTGGAAATTTTTTTCTTTGCACAAAGGTATATATTTGCCTCGCCTTTTTCATGATACGCATATGATTTCCGGAGCAGATTTAGTTTTACGAAATATATAGAGTTTTAAAAGAATTTTATTATGCTTTTTCCGAAGTTTTTGAAGGTTTAAACGACCGTCAATGAGAATCGGGAGATAGATGACGAGTACAAAATATTTACTCATAAATTTTGCAATCTCCTTTTCATCGAACTCTTCCAAAAGAAATTGAAATAACTCGTATATTATTCAAGATATAATCAATATTAGTATTTTGTTTTAAACCTCTGAGATAGAAAAGCTTGAAGTTTATTTACGTAAAGTTGATATTTTTGTGAAATCCATAACTTCACGAAGGTTTGCTAGATTGATCTGAATTGTTCACCTTGAAAAATGTCCGTTCAAAAGACTCTTTGGAAATCAGAAATGTTTTCTGAGGAAGTGAGCCCCTTTAATCGGTGTAGCTATGAGCTGACGTTTTTTAAGTGAAAGTACCCGAAGTTCAAAGTAGTTTACTAAGTACCCAATTTCTGTCTCAATAATATATAATTTCTTTTCTATTGAAATGGAATGCTATTCATAAACGTTTGTAGATCGATTGATATAACATGAATTCATTATTTTTCTTTATTCTCTATTATTTCGTTTCAATCAATTCAATTTCAATCTTAGCCAGTCGTTCCGCTCGGATTGTTAATGCTACTTATTCAACAGGTATTTCGTTTTCCCAACGCAATTATACAACATCAACTGCTTGTCTATGTTCATGTCAAGCTCAACCACATTGTCTATCACTCAGTGTAACAAGTTATTCATCAGCAATATTCTATTGTCAATTATTCGCAACATATCCGTATAAAAGTTCACAATTAACAGAATCATCGACATCATATGTTCTAGTTCTATCCGATCGAGTATCGAACTCAGTCTATGTTAATAATGGCAGTCGATTGTCGAAGTTAACAAATATCTTTGCCGAAAATATTAATCCATGGATACCGATCTTTAAAATCTTCACTGGAAATAATCAAACATTTCTTTGGCTGAATTCAAGTGATCCAACGACTCAAGTCGATATACCAATGATTACAATTAATCGAACACGAGCTCATTGGTTTAGTGTTTTAATATCACAATGGAAAACGAATGCTTATAGACCAAATCAAATTGCACTTGGTTTTATTGTAAACAATACTATAATCTTCGATTTTGTCATATTCAATGGTACACAAGCAACAATCTTCGATTGGCACACGTCTACACGTTTTGCTTCATCACAGTATTGGGATTTGAGTAGTTATATGAATGCATCAATGGATCCTGAACAAATGAAAGCTATCTATTCAGATAGCACGTGCACAAGATCGTTTAATACTAATTATAAATCTCCTAATCAGTGTGATGTCGATTTTTATGGATACTATTTTATGTATAGTGGTGAATATACAGATTCTTGTATTGCAGCTGTTCGTAATATAACAACAGTTGCTAAACCAACGATATTTTATTCACCATTGACGACTTATACAAGTGGAAATCTCGATTACTATCGAATTGCTGATGGAATTATGGGTTTTGTTCGTTAAATAAACTCATCTTGATATATTTGTAACTCTAATCAACAAAAAGATCATCTTCATTTTCGTTGAATAAACATTAAAAGTCATGAAATTTCGTTTGAAATGATGCGACATCTAGTTCTTTTTAAAATTCTATCATTGATTGATATCTCCAGCTGTTCTAGTTGTTTACTATTTTTTCCTTTGTATCTATCGTATCTATTCTCCTTTTTTTGTCTCTTGTCGAATAAATATTTTGCACGTTTTTTGTTGAATTTAGATATTTCCAATGGAATCTTCTTTCAAAGATATTCCACGTTTAGGTGAAACGAAAGTCAAACCACAATTCGGTGAAATACGTTTGACGATCGATGGAACACGACGAAAGATTTTCGATGGTAAATGTTGGCAATATTTGTGTACGGGCGATCCAAAATGTCGAGTTCAAGCGAAAACATGTTGTCGATTTCATAAATTTCCGACAAAAATCGACAAACCGCAACAAAGATCCACACAATTTAAACATCGAACACCAGAATACGATGAAATGGAAACACAACCGAACGGTAATAGACGTATTTGGAAGGGCACACGATGGCACGGCCTATGTCGAGAAGAAGGTTGCCGTATACAAGCAAGAGACTTTTGTAAAACACATTTAGATCAACGAAATTCACTACGTAAAAATCAAATTCAATCGTAGAGTTTTTGTCTTTTGAAATTGATTTCTTTTCTTTTTCTTCTGACCAGAAAATACAAATGAAGTTACCACTTCAGAAACACGAATGCCGCTTCGATCACAGTCTCTTACATTAAATAGCGCGGCATCGGGTAAAATATCAAATTCTGTAGAAATTCATTTTTTTAATTCAGTTTTCGTTTAGAAACAAAAGAAGAACAAGAGAAAACTATGTCAACTTCATTAGTAAATCCGAGTCTATCTCCTGAATTCGAAACAACTATCAAATCTTCACCACAACAATCCGCACGTCGTCGACGTCGTCGTCGTCGTCGAAGTATGACTTCAATTTCGAGAGATCCACCAATGACACGACGATCACAACGATTGAATCAATCGCTTGAAAATGCCGATCTACAATCAACCAATGAAATCGAACAAACAAATAGTAAAAAACGTAAACTATCAAGTAATACTAACAATGAAGAACACATTGTTCCTAAACGAAAACCATGTGGTGATGGTGATGGACGAAGAAAATATTCGAATAGATCATTGACATTTTCTCTCGAACCAGCATCAGTATGATAATTGAAATTCGTTCGTTTTTTATTCTGTAAATTCATTTAGATATCTGATATTTCGAGCGATTGTGATACTTCATTACGTTTGAAACCCAATCGGCTTCATACGAATTTGCAATCCGTTGAAATTCCTATTCAAGCACCAGCACCGCTCAATCTTGATTCATCGACATCAGCTATACTTGAACAATTCGGAACGATTATTAAAAAAGAAACGATCATCGTAAATTTCATAATCTTTGATGATTTCGCCAAGCTCGTTGTTTTGTTTTGTTTTTCAAGGATGAAGAATCATTAATTTGTGTTCCACCTGTCGTCTCAACTAATCCAGTCGAATCTCCTTGCGAAACTCTACAAGATTTTCTTCGCGCTGAAGAAATTAAAAACAAAGAATTCAAACTCGATTGCCAACGTATTAGTTATCGTCTAGCGAAAATTCAAGATTGTATTGGTAGTCTTTCGTCAATCACCACTTAACTTCAAAATATTTCGGGATTTTAACAAAAAAAAATCAACAGTACGAAAACTAAGATAATTTCTTCCTAACAAATGGCTTTAATCAGATCCAATCAATCAATCTACAATTGAATTTCTTGATTTTGTTTTTCTTTTCTCTTGTTTTGTTTCATTTCGAAAAACACATACATGCACACATACATACATTCAACTAATAATAATGATTGTATATTTGTATTGTTCATTCATACACACGTTCCTATTTGAAAACTGAGTATAAAAGATAGTAATCCAACACACACACACACATATATATATATATATACTAGTTGATTTTCTTTGTCTCTTATATTTAAGATTTCATAGATATATTTATTTGATGTCAAAGAAATTCTATTCGACATCTGTTAAAATCGAAAATGATTATTATACAACATCTGCAAGTAATTTACATACAGCGTATAAAGGCAAGATTGAAGTTACAAGTAAAGGACGTCGAAAGATTTTCGATGGTGTACGATGGCAAATCTTATGTCGTCGACCAGGTTAGTCAATAGTTTTTCTCAGAAAAATATTTGGTTCTTTTTTTGTTGTTGAAAAGATTGTCGAAAACAAACAAATAAAAAATCACTTTGCATCACACATTATAAAGAAGAATATGAAACATTAGATCTTCATCCATCTTGGTCGACATTAACCTATCCATTTCAAGAACATTTTGTCGATGGTTGTATTAAGTCAATGTCGAATGGACAACGTGTCATATTGAAAAATAATAAATGGCTTTTATTATGTCAATATAATCAAACATGTCGAAATCTAGTTAAAGAAGATTTTCTATGTTTAAAACATTATGAATTATTAGGAGATACACAACGAAATACTAGTACCAAACATTTGAAATCAAGTTTACGAATTTTCTCATTATTTTTTTGTTTGTTTTGCGTTCTATAGATTCACGAATTTCATCTCCATCTATAACCGAACAGTTTGAAATTAATAGTTATTCGAATGATAAATCTTTTGCTTCAACATCTCCAAAACAACGATCTGTAAATTCTTCGAAATTCATTCATTCAATATCTTTTGTTTCTCGTTTTCAGTTCGATCAATCCGTCCAAACAGATATAACCATTCCTCTATGCTGTTCTCTTCATCAAACCGAACATTCCATTTATTCATCTTGTCAAAATGTGAAACATGAATGATTAGCTGTCTTTTTTTTAGTAAAATAATATTTTTTTTTGATAATTTGTTTATTGAAAACAAAAGAAAAATGAATTAGTAGTAATTTGAAATGCAATGATATATTTTTTTTCCAACCTGTATGCGTGTTTTAGTTTCTTAGATCAATAAAATCCAGTATATTTACAATTCCCAGATCCGTTGAAACGATTTTAGCTGCAAATGTACTTCCCTATTATGAAAACCTTTGTTCTCTTCATCGCGTTCTGTTGCTCATCTGTTTTTTTTCGTTATTCGATGATATTAATAGCATATTTCCACTGATTCGAGTGCAAGACGTACAAAGTAATAAATGACAGCACGACGTGATCTCACTTTGCGTGAAAAAATGCAACTAATTTTCGATAATAACGATACCAATGGTTTATCTCAACGGAAATTAGCCGAAAAATATAGTATTTCTTTGAGTTCGATATCGAGTATCTATGTAATATAACAGAATCTTCACATAAAACTAACAGAAAAACAGATTTTATTAATAGTTTTCGGTTTTATTACAGCAAATAGTGCTTCACATTAGAGAGGTTTGACTGTAGTTAAGTCAAATTCATGCAGATAACTGTATAAATTATCAAGATCATCTGAGGATATGTTTCGTATGAGTTGTTGACTATCTTCAATTGAACCCGATGTCCATTGATGTTGGAAAACAATTCGACCTAGAAAATCACAATTGTCTGGCAATGAATCATTCGCCGCAGGTTGAATACAATTTCGTATCGAATCGACAGCAGCTAGTCCATCGTATGGATGAAGACTCAGCTGTGAACGAGTTTGATTCGATCGTTGATAGTCATTATCATACCAAACTGTATTTATTTCTCGAACTATTTCTAAACCTTGTAATCTGCCTTGGTGCCAAGTTCGTTCGAGATAATAAACACTTTCCGATGGACCACCAACACGATGATAGGTTTGAACACATTCTTCTCGACCATGTCGTTCGATTTGTGAATTGTAACCGACAACTGTTACACGAATATCATAATGCCATATTATGAAACGCCGATTTAGCGATGTTATTTGACGAGAAAAACGTGTTTTCATATGAGATTTTAGCGTTTGAGCTTCACAATACCATTGTTGATTGATCAATGATTGTGAAAGATAATCTCTCGGTGTTTGACAATATTCGAGAATCAAACGAATAATTTCATTCGGTAAGAAAATCTCAGTAGACGACATCTACGAAAGGAATAAAGTCCAGTTTCGTTTTATTACACTTCTTTTATGCAATCTAACTACAGGTCACATGTTCGAATTAAATACCCTGCTAGAAGGCAAACTCTTGTTATCTCGTTCTTTGTATGACATCTTTTCCTCAGGTACTTGACAAAACATGATAAAAAAAGTTGTCCTTAATATTTGATCTTGATATGAATACGCGTTTTCAATATGAAAAAGAGCAGAATACAAATATTTACAAGTATGCCATGCGTTTTTCTTTATCTCTCTCTCTCTTTCTCGTCTTGCCTTCAAGTGATATATCATGTGAGTTAAACGATGATGCATAAAAGTAAACCGTCTGCGAATGTCGTTTTGGTTTCATCTAGTTCGTTTCCTGTACTGTACTATATAAACTTCCTGATAAAAATAAACATGGACTTTTTTCATACAGATTAAATAGTTACATTCGTTATCAAAATCCATATATATATCTATTCGTCTGCTGAGAGTATGCGATTTTTTTAGAAATGTATTATAAGTTATCAGGTTAATAATAGTGTTGTTCCTATATAAAAGCCTTAAAACAAAACGGATGTATACATTCCCAATGGTAATCTACTTATCAATATATAAATAGTATTCGCAATTTAATTAGAAAACCTACCAGTAAGTTAAAATAGAAACTTCAATCATCGAATTCTTCTATATTTTATGTTGATTTTCACGACAACAGTTAGCCGTTCGTTGAAAATGGTTCGGTTGAAAAATAGATGTCGTTGATTTTCTCTGATTTGTTCGTTGATTTGTCATTGGCTTACATATCTAACCGTTTGATCTTGTTGTAAAGTAGATAGTTACATACATAACATAGATAGACATTACTTGTTTGTCAACAAAATTCATCTTTGAAAAGTATTGTCTTGACAAAACAAAGAAACATCCGTTTGGAGAATTCATCGATTGACTTGAATTTCTCATGGAACAAGATATTGATGATGATGATCTTGTTTCATTGTCTGAACGTCTTCTACCATTAACATCACCTCTATCATCGACAAATTCAACGCCATCAAATGAGAAAAAATCAACGAAAATCTCATCGAATCATTCGATAACATTTGAAGAAACAACACCGTTACCATCGTCAGGTAATCGAGGCGATATTATTCAATTACCCGATGGTACAAGAAAAAAATTCAATGGTTCAACATGGCGACGACTCTGTTCGAAAGTTGATTGTTTTTATTATAGTCAAAGTAATGGCCTATGTAAACCACATTTAGCAGCTTTAAATCAAGAGAAATCATCGACAAATGAACAATTGGATTCATCGGATCTACATATCGATTCGTTCGAACAATTATCATCATCATCAACATCGACACGTAAACGTCGTCGTGTGAATTCGCCTTTATCTTTTATTCCTACTCAAGTACCGGTGCCTTTTAATCTTCCAGCAACACAACCGAAATCGACACATCGTCTTTCAATAGCTTCAATTCCACCAACTGTAGATATTAATAATCCGAAGAAAGGTGATATTATCGACATGGAAAATGGTTCACGAAAGAAATTCGATGGCGTCGTTTGGAGAAAGATTTGTTCGATACCGGATTGTTTTATAGCTGCACAACGTGATGAACTTTGTCGTAAACATTTTATTCAATTAAATGGTAAACCCGTACAAACCAATTTCGATCTCAGTGGATCATTGAGAACTCTGCAGAATGCATCATCATTAGACGATAGTTCGGATATGAATGAACCGATTCAAACTGAATTAACGGATTTTACTGACGAGCAGCAAGGTGACACGTCGATTCATGAAGATGAACAAATGTTTTCATCGAATCGACAAAAATTTCCGACAAATCATTTAAAAAAATGGCTACGCGACCATCGTGATCATCCCTATCCAACCAATCAAGAAAAACTCGAACTAGCTAAACAATCTTCTATAACCTATGATCAAGTCAACACTTGGTTCAACAATGCTCGTGCCATTCTTCGACGACGACAATCGAAAATATCGTCGACATTCGAAACCAACGAGCCAATCTTCGATGATAATCAACCGAACTCTTCCGATACACAATCATTAATCGATGGTGTCTATTGTCGTTCAATTGGTATTCAATGTAATCCATCGACAGTTAATCAAACGACAATAACAACAGATTCGATAACTGATGATGAACTTGTGTCCGATCGAACGATTCGTATTCTCACGCCATCGAAACATGTTCTCAAAGCATTAAAATCGTTTACACTCGAACGCGCAAATGACTGTTCGAGTCCGAATGAAGAAATGATTTTAACGAGTACATGTCTCGATGATAATCAAATGGCACGTTTGAAAGAATTTTGTCAACGATTCAGCGTGAAATTCGCGTCGAATGTCGATGAAACAACAACGCATTTAATCACAGACGAAGAAGAAAGTCAAACACTTGTTTGTCCTCTTTCGAAAAAAGTTATTCAAGCCATTGCTCGACATATGTTTATTTTAACATATCGTTGGATTGACACCTGTTTAAAAGTCAATCAAATTATCGACGAAAAACCGTTTGAAATTCAAGGCGATCTAACACTTTCATCCGATCATCATGGTTTGAATTTGATTTTTGTTTTTACTTCTTACACTTTGCTGTTTTTTTGTTCTGTTATCTAGGCATGCAACGTAGTCGTCTTAGTAAAAGTCCAATAAAGAATTTATTATTTGAAAATTTTTCGATTATAATTAAATGTGATGGCTGTCAAGATATGTTAAATAATGATGAATTAATCGAATTAATTCAATTGTCTGGTGCTAAATACACACCTGATTCGCATTTTTCACGTTTAGAAACTCATCTTATTCGTATTGTTCTTTGTGAAAAAGATTATTTAATTAATCGAAAAGAAATGTACGAAAAATGTCTTCAAGCAGGAATACATTTTCTGACTCCCGAATGGTAAGAGAGAAACAAAACAGCACACATTCATTTGCTTGATTTCATTAGGTTTCTTGAATCACTTGTTCAATATCGTATTCAACCATATCAAGAATATCAAATAGCGCCTTGAAAACAACAACAACAACAACACAAAGAATAAATAACACAAACATTTTTCGTTCACTTTTTCCTTTTTTTCTTCTTCTCTCTCTCTCTCTCTTTCTCTCATTGTCAGATTTCAATAAAACAAAATCAACCAAACAACCACGTTCTCTCTGTTTGTCTTGTCTTCGTTCTAGTTGACAAAAACACACACACACACACATATGTTCATTTTTGGTTTTTATTTCTTCGTTCTGTAAAATATTTGTATATGTTTCTTTTTCTAACTTTAGATGTTCGAAAAGACCAAACAATCGAAAAAAACCGATCAATTTATTGAATTAACTAAAGAACATGTGAAAGCAGCCCTATCATCTCTGATGGTAAACCGAACTGGTGAAACAAAGAAACGTTCGAGAGATAAATCTCGTGACGATAAGAAAATTCGAAAGAAAAGCAAGCCGATTCCGAATGAAAACTTGCCAGTAAACATCTCATCAACGAAAACAATTGTTCTCGGAACGAGTAATCTCACATCGAAACAAATGGTTCGCGTTTTTTTTATTCCTAATTTTTGACAACGAAAAAACTTCTTCTTCTTTTGACCTTTAGAAACAAGTGAAAAAGTTTGTTCTTCTTTTTAATTGTCGTTTGTTAATTCTCGATGATCAAACGGTATTTAATCATTCGATAACACATTTAATTACCGATGAAATCGATCATGCTGATTCACTAATTTGTACATTAACAAAACAAGTTATTTTTGCCATTGTTCAACATTGTTTCATTCTCTCCTATCGTTGGATATGCGATTGTTTACAAAAAAATCTTCTCATCAATGAAGAACAATACGAAATCGAAGGCGATCATCTAATATCAACGAAACACAACGGTCCACGACGATCACGTTTATCCCAACGGCCATTATTACCATTGAATCATTTTAGTAAGAACAGGAGAATTTCTCGAATTCGAAATTGAATTATTCATCGTTTTAGTTATGATTAAAGGCGATAGTCATCATTTTCTTGAATTAACTAATAATGAACTAGGTGATTTAGCTTGGCTTGCTGGAGGCATTTATATCGAACAAAATCGTTTTCCGAATACGATCTTTCCACGTCAATGTTTTTTGTTAATCGAAGATGCAGATATTAAAAATCGAGTATGTTACGATTGATTTGTCAGGTTAGGAGGTATGATAAATATTTGTCATATGAGTCAACTAAATATGAGAACATTTGCTCTTGATCGATCAAGCAAAACCGTGGTGAATACTCATTAATGTTCGCTTGTTTTCTTGTCTTGATGTGACTCCCTCGATATTAGCAAGTGTTTTTTTGTCGATCGAAGATGAGAGTAATTATTCAGATAATTCATTATCGTGGTGAATTTACGAGACACGCTATTAAATTCGAGATCGACACGCTTTTGATCTTGTGTCAAACGAAAGAGCGGCATGTTCTTGATCATTTTTTCAATTGTATAAAATGTCATTGAATTCCCTTTATTTCTTTTTTTAACATGATTTTAATTAACTAATGTTTGGTTTTCCTGTCTCGACTTCGAAGGCAGAGATATAAAAAGATTATCATAGTTTTCATTCAAGCAGAAATATTCGCAGTAAGACTTGTCTCTTCTTTGTATTTAGAATATGTTCCATCGATGTATTGACAAAGGTTTGAAATTTGTTCGAAGTGAATGGTTAATACGTTCGATAGTCGAATATCGTCTTGCAAGTATGCTTCAATATCATTGCGACCCATTCGATACCATCGATCGAACCGAATAAATTCAAAATTTCAAAAGCAGAATAGTATTCTTTTGTAAATATTGTTTGTTGTTTAACAATAATCCGGTGAAAATTAGTCAGATCAATTATCGTTTGAAATTCAGGCAGATATTTGTTTGTTTGTTTGTTTATTAGATTTTCTCATTTTCTTTCTTTTTTCTAAATAAATTCACACTCTATATTTTTCTCCTTGTTTATTAAATATATAACTATATCATTATATTATTTATTATTTAGATACATATAAGAGGAGAATAAGTTTCACTTGATTCTCTTATTTATAATCAATTTCCAGCATAAATGTGTACTCGTCAGCTGTCTATGATTTATTGAAGGTTTGAAACGATTTGCTTGTCTTCATCGTCATTATGATGACTGCTAAGATTCTATTTTTCTCGTTGCTGTTGTTGTGTTTCTCGGTGTCTGCTCTTTTTTTCAAATACTAGCCTAGAGAGGTCTTTAGCAATATATCGGCGTACGCGAGCGCTTCCAGACGCTTCGCGCGTTTAGTCAGTCGTTGGAAAATCTAGTAGCGCTGTTGTTGTTGCGCGTGCGTGTTTCAAACGAAGAGAACGGAAGAACGAGAAAAAAAAGAAGAAAAAAAAACTACTAAGAAATATGAATCGTAAGACAAGTCGAGAAATAAAAACCAATAGAGAATCCATAAAAGAAGAAGAAAAGGAAAAAAAATGCGAGAGGAAAAAGAAAGAACACAACAAAAAAAAATATTGACCTTATTCCTTTTTTTTATTCTTCGATACGAGCGAATTTCGTGGCCTTATCTTTCGGTTTCTAGTTTTTTTTTATGATTATGATAGATTTTTTTTTCATGAATAATTAAACAACAATACAGGTAAATGAAGATCGTTTGTCTGTCTCGCTCTCTCATTTTGTTTTCTTATCGTGTTTCTTGTAACACGCACTTGAACGGACTCACTCGTTGTGTGTCTTCTCTATGATAATTAGGTACTGTTTAGGTTAAAGAATGTCACGCGTGATTTTCAATCAAAACAAAATCAAGTGTTTCTTTTTCATTCTGTGTGTGTGCTTTTTTTTTCGTGCGAAATACAATCATCCAAGTGAAACAGTCAATTACTTCGATGATTAGATATTTTGTTATTACTTAAGTTTAAACAGAAAAGAAAGGAAAAGAAAAAAATTCATTTGTATCTACAGCGAACTTATCTATTGGATGAAAAATGACAGATGTTTTCTGTTTTTTGATTGACATATCGAAACAAACAAGGTATCTTGGTGTTTTTTATTTTTCTTTTTCTTGTTCGAGAAAAAAAAAAGAAAACTACGCTGTATGAAATAGACATGCCTCGCAATGCATAAGGTAGTTTTTTCTTTCTTTCACCGAAAAAAAAAAATTATATCGATAATTTATTATATTTATACATGTTTTTCTTCTTGCATCTGAATTTGTTTATCTAGAAATTCTTTCATTCGAATGTAGGTGTGCTTTTTAATGTTCATTGAATATATGTTATATTTTTGTCATTTGATATTCTTTTTATTGTCATCACGTCATGTTAAACGCGAGACAGAAAAACAAAATAAGAATATATATCTACGTGTGAAAGCTTAGAAACTACTTTTTGATACACTGCGTTCAGTTAAATCGCTATGAAAGAGAAAAACCTCCTCGTATTTCCTTTTCCTTTTTACATTAACTCTGTTGTTTTTTCTTTTTCTCTTCGTCCTCATCTAACGCGTCTATACTTGTATAAATACAAATATGTATATATTTAAATTTTCATTCGCAAATAGAAACTCCTCCACAGGATGACAAAAGTTCTTGTGTACATTTCTTTTCAAACGCAAAAACAAAAGAAGATGGAGAGTTTTTTCTTCGTTTTCTTCATACATGTTTTTGACTTGTTGGAATTATTATTATTATTTTTGTTTTCTAGATGTTTAGCGAGCCACCATTATCGTCAGTTCCGTCTTCAATTCCACCTCTTTTATCTCCTTCAACTTCTCCGAACGTCTCAACATCTGTTTCACCGTCGTCATCGACGTCTCATTCCCGTACATCTACAATAACATCCGCTAGTTGCCTTCGAACAGATGCATCATCGTCATCATCGTCATCGACGAATTTAAATCAACATACAAATCGACAGATGAAAATCGGAAAATATTTTCTCGAACGAACCATTGGCAAAGGCAATTTTGCCGTGGTTAAATTAGCTACACATCGTGATACACATCAAAAAGTATTGAATGAATATGAAATTTTCGATCGAACAAAAACGAGATCGTGTCTGTGTTTGTTTAGGTGGCGATTAAAATCATCGATAAATCACGTTTAGATCCTGCTGATCGAAAGAAACTCGAACGTGAAATTACAGTGATGAAATCATTGGTTCATCCTTACATCATTCGACTTTACGAAGTACGAACGAATGAAAATTGAAATCAATAAATTTTATTCAATATGTTTTCCTTTTGCTTTTCTAGGTAATGGAATCGAAAAGTTTGATTTATTTAGTTACGGAATATGCAGCTAATGGAGAATTATTAGGTGAGAAGAGAGATAATTTACGAATCTCGATGGATGTTTGTCGTTTTTTTAGATCTCTTAATCCGAGAGAAACGTCTGAGTGAACCGAAAGCAAAAGAAAAATTTCGACAATTAGTTCTCGCTGTTGAATATATTCATTCGAAAAACATTGTAAGTTGTTTACCAATGAAAAAATTCGGTTAACCTTTTGTTCTTTTTCTTCGTATTTTAGGTTCATCGTAAGTACTTTTTCAGTTGAAACTTTCAGAACAATCATTACACTTAATACATGTTCTCCTAGGAGATTTAAAAGCTGAAAATTTGCTCTTGGATAGTCACGGGAATATCAAAGTAGCAGGTAGGAGTGATTCGAAATAATGATGAAGTAATTGAGAAAATAACTTAATTTTCTATCACAGATTTCGGTTTTGCAAATATCTTTCAGCCAGATGCGAAATTACAAACTTTTTGCGGTTCACCACCGTATGAATTCAATCGTTGAATTATTCAATAGGCACAGATTTCTTTTTGTTTTTTTTAAAGTTATGCAGCACCTGAACTCTATCAATGTCTTCCATATTCTCCCGAAAAAGTCGATGTCTGGGTACGAAAAAAAAACAACTCATTCTTACTTTATTACAATTCACTTTCTTCTAGTCACTCGGCGTTCTACTCTACGTATTCGTTTGTGGCCATTTGCCATTCGATAGTAACAATCTTGCTGAACTACGTAAACGTGTTCTTGCCGGACAATTTCGTTTACCATTTTATATCAGTTCGAATTGTGGCTCATTAATCACTCACATGCTAACTATCGATCCAAATCAACGTTATACAATCAATCAAATCAAACAACATCCATGGTTGATGTTGCCCAATACGAATTATAGCGAAAATCTTATTACTTCGCCTACATCTCGGCAACAATCAATACCAAATTGTGAACTAACAAAGGCCATACTCGAACATGCCGAATCATTAGGTTATAATCGTACACAAATATTAAATTCAGTGAATGGAAATTCTTACGATAGTGATGCTGCTATTTGGCATTTATTATTAGAGAAATTTCAACAAACATGCCAAATTGATAGTAAAAGAAGAAGAAAAAGAACGATTTTTCAAATAACCCCTAATTGAACTTGTTTTTTTCTTCTTTCTCTAGCTTCTCACATTCCGATTGAACCTGAACTGAATGATGAATCCAATAGTCCTGAAATAGCTCGACGTTCGACGGCTCCTATTATTTTCAATGAAACGAATACTCAACTCGCTTACACACCACCGAATCCATCCGAATCGATTCGTCCACAATTAGATCCATGCGATTTACAAGGCATATCTCAACAAGATGGATATCAACACCAAGACTCAGATGTTCATTTGGATTATCTCGATAATTATAATATCGACGATGATGATGATGATGACGATGATGTTGAAGATGAAGAAACATCAGCTCAACTACGTGAACAATACGCACGTACACATGGTCTACGACGTCACACGATCGGTCGACCCGATTTATTAGTTCACGGCGGACCAATTCCGAATCTTGCTGCTAAAGTTCGTTTTGCACATCAGTTAACAAGCATCGAACCAACGATGCTCGCCAATCGATTGTCGAGTCTTCAGCAGCAGAAAACCAACGAACCAATTTGTAAAACAACGACAGTCACAGATAATAATAATAATAATAATGAAGATGATGATGATGAGAATGAAAAGGATTTAATCAAACGTTATTCTCAATCATTTTCGAATTATTATCAACCGAATCGATCTTGTTCGAATGTTTTGTCTGGTCAGTCACCTGAGATAAATATCATATCGAATGGAACTGATCAACAACAAGTAGACAATCAATTTCTTTCGCCACCTATTTCCAATAGTTATCGTATGAATTTCATTAATAAACAAATAAAAAGAAATACGTATTTTAATTGTAAATATCTAGATATGAATCGACGAGCGAGTGACAGTGGTGCTCATCTTCTTTCATTTCAACAACAGTATGGTGTAACCGGTTCAAATACATTTGGTGCTGTTCGTCCGACGACTCATATTCAATCTCCATCGTCGAATGTAAAAATTCATAATAATAATTATTATTATTCATCTATTGTTCTGTTTTTGTTTCTAGCGATCTTCTCGTGGAAGTATAACTCGTGGTGCACCTATAACACCACCAACGTTTTCTATAATTCCTCGCGAAGCCGAAGAAGATGAAGACGAAGATGAAGATGACGCTGAAAGTCTCGCACGGTAAATTTAATAATTCGATTTAATATTTATCGATCTCTCTCTCTCTCTTCAGATATCTCAGCAGAGGCAAACGTCATACCATGTGTGAACAACGTCTCTTACAGAACTGTAAAACTCGCCGTGGTGGAGCCCGTGAAGTGACTAAAGAACAACGTTCAGCGACCTCACGTCGCGCCAGTGATACGAGTTCGAATTTTATGAATAGTTCAACTCGAGCACATCTCGAACGTTTGTACAATAACGCTGTAAATTTCAAAGCAAGTGATGATGATATACCCTCATCGAGTATCCAAGAACTGCAAAAACTTAAAAAACAAGTACGATTTTCAAAAAACGAACAAAGAAAAACATCCGAGTTCTTTTTGCTTTAGTTTTCACCAGCTGTTTCCGAACGACGAACAGCAGGTAAATTCATCGTATGTCTATCGTGATCATCTCATTGCATCGATTTTCGTTTCTAGCTGTTCCATCGCCAACAAATTCTATCGGTCTCCACAGAATCCAAGAAGAACATCAACAACAACAGCAGCAACAACAAGAACAACCGTTCCTTCAACCAGCATTAAACAGCTTTTCGAACTATCAAATCCAATCCCGTTCGTCATCATCATCCGAAGGCGTTACTCGCGATGATGACGATGAAACTGAAATGGATTGCGATATCGATCATCATCTACCACCACATCATCATTCAGAACAACAGCTATTCTGTCAAACACATTACCATCATTCAATACCAACAGCATTCTATTGCAGTACGAATAATCCTTTACTTGCTCAACATTTACCGATCCCAACAACAACATCATCGTCGTATATGCCCTGATCTGATTGAATATTTTCCTGTACATAAAAAGAAAAATCTTCTGTTTTATTTTTTCGTTTAAACAAAAAAATATATATACATACATACACATTTCAGTTTTCGCTTTTTCTTCTTATTCTTGTTCTTGTTCTTTTCTTCTCGCCGGTGATCTTTTTTTTGATAGTGAATTTGTTTTTATGTTCTTCTTTATTCTTTTTAGTCTTAGCAAAAGGAAAAAAAAAGAAAATTCATTTCTGTAGATAAAATAACAAAAACAATTCTCTTCGTTTTTTTTCTCTTTCTTTCTTTTTCTTCTACGGTGAAGAGTATCATTCACATAAAAAAAAACCAAAACAAATATAAATCTATATATTTTTTCTCTCTTCTTCTTTTTCTATTTCTGTACAATATTTTTGTTTTCTCTTGTTGGTTTGTATTTTTCAATGTTAGTCTGCATCAGCAGTTAAAATATACATATATATATATATATATACATAAGCGTTTTATGTAACGGGTTTGTTCTGTGTCTTTCTGTGTCGGTTTAAAGTTGGTTGTCTTTTATTTGATTTGTTTTTTTTTCGTTTTCGAATCGATCCATTCATGTGCTTCGTTGACTGTAGAGATTGGAAAAAAAAGAAAAGAACGACGTGCGTTTTTCTTGTTCTTTAACGTATTCGAAGAAAAAAAAATTGTCACAGGAAGTTGACTCATATCGAAATGATAAACAAATCGAATAGTTTTACTTTTAGATACTGAATTGATGAGGACAAATAACGGTGTAACATATGGACTATCTATTTGCTCACCAATTAGTGGTGCTAATCGACAACTAGACTTTATACTTATACAACGTAGTCGTTCTAATAGTAATCAAAGTGATAGTTCAATTGATTTATCTTCGTTGTCTGTGTCTTCTAATTCAAAGTAAATCCGGACAATCAAGAAAATAAATGAAATTTCATTAATTTCTATTGATATTTTTAGTCAGTCCGGTGAACAACAAATTGAATATATTTGTCCAAGTGATAGTGAAGATGAAAAACAACATTTTTTAATGGATAATAACGATGAAATCTACTTAGAAAAGCATTTGAGTAAACCTAAATTAGATAAATATCTTTCATTAGAAGAAACGAATTTTCAACGTTCTAAACGTTCGAATAAAAAAGTGCATGCAAAACGTCAGATTAAAAGCAAACATGCCAAAACAATCAAATATAAATCACATAACAAACACTTGTACATTCATCATCGTTTAACAAAACGAATTCATCTCGATCCACCAAGTACAAACTACAAACCGTCGGATACAATTCCTGTTCCTCTCTACACATCTGAACAACTTCGAGGGCTAATCTATCGTTATCAACGTCCACAACATCATCTTTCTAAAACAAGAGTTTACGATGATGATGATGAAACTGAACTTCTTATTGAGCAAACTCGAATTTATGCATCACATCAATTTAGAGATTATACGTTAAATGAATTCAACATTCCCGATGAACCATCCTATGATGATGCGATGGTTACTTTTATGCTTGAAATGCAAAATCGTGATCTGTAAAAACAAATGCATATACAAAATTTCTCATTGATTTGTTTGATTTTAGTTCACCTGAAGATTACGAAATGTTATTACGACTTGATGAACGTATCCAACGTAAAACTGTAAATACGAATATTCTTTCGAGTTTGCCTACAATCGACGTCGATGATCGACATCTCAATGATCTTTGTTCCATTTGTATTGATAGCTATCATCTCGGTCAACAAGTCAAACTTCTACCTTGTTCACATTTGTTTCATAAAGAATGTATAGAGAAATATTTTCAAGAGTTTTCGAATCAATGTCCTTTAGATAATTTGCCATTAATTTAATTAAAAATAATAATAAACGAGAGTCTTATTTTTGAACAGTTTATGATATTGTAATCTTGATTTTCTTCTTTTTACAGAATAAAAAGAAAAAAAAACTATATTCTTTCATTTTAAAACACATCTGATCTCTTCCTTTATCTATTAAAATTAAATTGATTAATCAAACACTTATTGTCAGTGGAAATATTTTCTAAATTTTCTTTTGTCAATAGTAGATACAGATCGATCATATGCCATCTAGTCTATTTAACAGTTGATGATATTATAATTTTGATTTTCCTTTTGCAATCAACTGGCGTCCTCTAATGTTCGTTGATTAAGACTGGTGAAAAGGCTTTTTCTACCCAAATATCGTTTCGTTCATTTCATTGTTCTCAATGTCTGACTTAGCTGTAACTATAAAATTTCAACTGATTTTCTTTTTTTTGTAAATTAGTTTATTTTCTTGTTCAAAGGAAACTTTTCAACATGATATTTCGCAAATATTTAATGAACGAGGTTTACTTCGAACGGAATTAGTTGCTAAAGAGAAACTACTCACTGATGCAATCGGTAAAACGAAACGAATGAAATATCCTTGAATTCATATCTTGTTGTTTCTATTTTCAGCACAAAAAAATAATCTAACACTAAGTTTAAAACAAATTCGAAGCGAAAAAGACGAATTATTTATTCAAAATCAAAAGTTAAAACAAGAAAAATTAGCTGCTGAAGTTTGTTTGAAACTTGTTTTCCAAAATGAAAGAATTCAATTATGTTTCATATTCAGGCAGAAAAAAGTGCAAGCACAATTCATGTAACGATTCTTAAAGAAGAAAAAACTCTTCTCGAAGAAAAACTCTATCAATTAACTCAAGAATACGAACAAGCACGTTTACAAATCGATGATTTAAATCGAGAAAATCATCGATTCAAAAGTCAAACACAACATGTTTCTATTCCGATTCATCAGACAATCGATCATCGTTATGAATTAGATGAAGTAGATTGAAACAAAAACACAGCTGATCAAACTTGGGAAATTGTTTATATTTTATTTAGTTAAAAAAACGAAATCTCGATCTTGAACAATCGAAAGATAATTTACTTAATCGACATAAAAATGAATTACAATTGTTAAAAGTAAAATTGAATGAAACTCATTCTCATTTGCAAGTTGTTTGTTCTTTAGAATGAATTAAATGCAAAAGATAATCAAATAGCAGCTTTTCAACAATTAATTTCTCAATATGAAGAAAAATTTACTAATAATGAAAAATGTAAATAAATCAAATCGAAATTCGAATTCGTCAATCGAGTATTTTTTCTATTTAGATCAACAAGAATTAGAACAACGAATCGATGATATTAGTCGATCATGTCGATCTCAAGTTCCTGAAAAACGTACGATTGACCGATATTCATTCGATTTCAAATTCATTTCTTTTAGTCACACTAACTAATCAAGAATTACGAACGATCGAAACCGATCCAAATAGTTCGGCTATTCTCGCCATTTATCGTTCATCGAAAAGTTTATTTGATGTAAAACTAAAATCAACGTTTGAATATTCGAAAGTTTTGTTCGTTTTTTTTGTATCGATAGATTCTCGTTGATTACGCACGTTTACAGAAGCAAAACGAAAATCTAATTGCAATCAAAGATAAAATTGATTCACAACGACGTTCGAACGAAATTGTTCTTCATAAAATTCAAGCTGAAAATCAACAAATGAAAGTTCAAAACGAACGTTTACAGTTTCTTGCCGATAGTCGACAGACCGAATATGAACAAGCCATTCGCGACAAACAAAATCTCTTCAAAGAAAAACTCGAACTCGATCGACAATATCAACAAAAACTTCGTGAATTCGACGATTGTCTCGACGATCGAAATAATATGCGTGCACAAATCTTCCATCTACTTGAACATGATAATCTCAAAGGCAATTTTCGTTCGAATATCGAACAGGATATTCTCGTTCGACAAGGTGTCGTCACATTTAATAGTGTCGAAGAACTCTACGAACAGTACATGAAAACATTGGCTGATATTCGAGACACAGATCGATTCATTGTCGAATTAGAAGAAACGCATACCAAAGAAATGAATGAATTGACACAACGAGAATTAGTTTTGAAGGAAAATTTCGAGCAGATTCAATTGAAACTTGAACAAACGAAAACAGATTTTCATATACAATCACTTGCTAAACAAGTTCTCGAACGAGAACAACAAGATCATGGCATTCAAATTCAAACCAATGCTTCTTCATGTCAAACGGATTTGAATTTTCATGATTTGAAAGCAAATGAACAGACCATTGCTAATCTTCGACAAAGTTACGAGGAGAAAACAAGTGAATTACAACGTATCAATGATGATTTCAAGTAATTACAGTAAAATTTCTTTAAACTGAACACGTTTCATCTTGTATTCAGACTTGTTCAACAAAAATTCGATCATGCACATCGACAAAGCATTGGTGACAAACGCAAAATCGAAGAACTTCAACGAATGCTCGATGAAAGTCTTCAACGAACGAATGCACTTCTATCGGACGTTCAAACAACGGAAATCACTTGTGAACAATTGAGAGAACAAAATCTCTTGATTCGAAATGAATACGATCAACTAGTCACAACGGTTTCGAATCTACGCGCTGAAATCGATAAGATTCAAGTTGAAAAACAACAAATAACTGACTTTCAAGAGCAAGTTCTCAATCGTATCAAACAAGATATCGAAATAAAAAATGCCAATCAAGATGATAATCTTCTCAATGCTCGTCTTCAACAATCTGTCGATGAACTCAACTCAATTATGAAAGATTGCATCAAACAAACTGAACTCGGCAATGGCACACCGAATCATCTTGCTAATTTAACTAAATTAGAAATTCTCTATCGACAATTACAACAACGACATCAATACGATCTCGAACAACATTTTGCCATAACTGAATCGTTGAAAATCAAAGCTAAAGATGCACAAAATGACCTACAGAAATTCCAACGACAATACGATGATATGTGTTCGAAATTTCAAGACGAACAAAAACAATCAACGAATAAGATCGCTGAATTGGAGAGTAAATTGCGTAATGCTGATACAACAACGGTCTTAACACGTTTATTACCATCAGCAACATTGGAAACACGTCTCAAAGAAGAAGAAGAACGTACACAACAATTGAGAAATTGGACAAATAAACTAACAGAAAAAATCGAAAATATTCAAAAAGTACGAAGATTTCATTCGATTATAGTTGATTTTCATGATTTGGGTTCATTTTTTTTAGCAAATGACATCGGAGAAAAAAGAGTACGAAGATAAAATGGAACAAATGCGTCAAGGTAAACTCGAACCAATCATTGACCAATGAATTCTTCATCGAATATTTAGAATTACGAGACAGTCGAAATGAAAATGATGCTACTGAAAAACGTCTTGAAAATCTTCATGAAGAACAACTGAAATCTCTCAACGAATACAAAGAAAAAGTACGAATATTTCGAAAGAAAGATTGTTTCGAAAGTGTTTTTCCGTAGGAAGAAACATTACAAATGGAAATCTACAAACTTAAAATCGAATTCGATAGTTCACAAATGACGAATCAATCATTGAAAGAAACGATTAATCTCAAAGAAAATGAAATTCAAACGTTACACGATCGTATTCTCGATGTAAACCATTTTATTCATTGAAAACAAGAGAAAAAACCAAACGCGATTTGTTGTTTAGTACGAAACGAAAATTCTCGGTTTAGAAAAAGATTTCTTCGAATTGAAAGAAAAGTATGCTCGACAAACAAAAGAACACAATCTACCGATTAGGTAAACGAGCATTTTTCTATTGAATTCAATCGGTAAATCAAATGTTTATCTAGTGAACCACCATCACCAGCTGTAAATCAACCGGATTTAGTAAGGATTCGAATTCGATTTTTGAATAGGAATTCATTAGCGGATGTTTAGAGTATTGAAGAGAACTCAATGGAAGCATCAGTTGAACTGAAAACTCCCGGAAAACGTCGACGTATAGTGTAGGCAGATGAATCTAATCGAATCAAGAAAATTCATTTGACTGCTTTTTGATTTAAGTTCAACGAATGAACGTAGCACGCCAATGAAACTACGTTATGTACGTTGTGTTTTTGTTTTTGCCTTTTTTGTTTCAGCATTTGATTTGTTTAGCTTCGGTCACAAAGTGTGGATTGTCAATCCACAATAACGATCATTGACGAGCCAACTGAAGGTAAAATTCGAATAGAAAAATTCATTTCGATTTTTTTCTTTTTGCTCTTGAATAGATAATGATGATGCAATGTCGACTTGTTCAGAGCCACCCTCAGCAAAAAAACGAAAGGTTAGTTCGCCCACACATTGAATCGATGTTAAAAAGTAACAAATTCGTTTTGTTTAGCGTCGAGGAGCTGATACTCCTCGATTACCAGCTGTCGATGAAGAAGGTGATGCAAACGATGGCACAAATTCTCAAGGTAGACGAACATTCCGCTCGTTATTAAAACAAATTCTTTTGTTTTTAGGATCGTCAGGTGCTACGCCAACATACAATCTACGTTCTCGTATGAGACGTCTGCCAAAACGTGAGTATCTATTGATGATTTCGATTGAATTCAACTGTTCTTTTCGTATTTTATAGCAGATAATTAAGTTCGTATTAGATCTCGCTCGCTCATTTGATTTTGTTGAATATTATTTTCAAATTTGTTCGTTTTTTTTTCTTTTCTAGTTCAACCCAATCAAACAACATAAAATCATCTTCATTGTTTTATTATTTGCAAACTTTATCTATTCGCTCTGCATTCTGTATGTCTGATTAGAATTCCACAAAAAAAAAGACAAAACTAGAAATTAACTTGTGTGTAATTATTTGTAAAGAGCGACTGTGTATGTCTTTTCTTTTCTTTTTTTTGTTGAGATTAAAGAAAAAATTATGTAATAAAAAAGAAAATGAGTCCATCTAAAAACTGGGATCGCCCGCATTCATTTCACGTTGAAGAGCATTGATTTCATCCAAAAGAACGCCAGCAGGTAGATCGAGCTAAACAAGAACATGAATTCACAGCGAAAAAAAACGAACAAATACTTTGATCGAGTATTTGTAACTTTGTTCAGCTTCGATGTAGCGTTTTGTTTGTAAACAGATGAGAGTTAAATACGCCCAAACTTCTGCAAAATTTCAAAAGAAAATCAATTTTATTCACTCACATTCGTTAATCTCTTACCAGCATTTTGATTATTAAGAAAATTGGCTTCAGTCAATGCTTCTTCAGCATCATCATATAGATTCAACTGAAAAATGTCGAAGTTTTTTTTATAATCATTTTCTATTAAAACAAATCTCCTACTCGGTAACAAGCAATTCCAAGACCTAAATACGTCGTACATGTTGGTTGATTCTTACAAGCACGTAGAAATATGTCCTTTGCTTCGGTATACTAAAATCAACAAACAAATCGATATTTAATAATAATAATAAACAAAACATACACTCGTTTCACTTCCTTCGGACAAAAGTATAGCACCAAGTCGAATATAAACGGTATGAATATCAGGCGCTTTTTCATTGAAAACTAACGTACGTTGATATCGACCTAAAGAAAAGATTCGTATTTTTGAACAGAAGATCGATTTTCAACCTTTAGCAGCTTCGAAATCTAATTGTAAATATTTCACATGACCCCAAAGTGCCCAAGCTTCAACATTTTCATAATCGATTGATAATGCCTGTGTAATATGTGTTTCAGCTGCTACGAAATCTTGTTGAATAATCTTCGCTTTGGCAAGAGCGATTTCGACTTGGCAGTCTTTGCCTCCATTGACGAGTAGTTCATAGGCTAACGCTTTTTCTGCCCACTAAATATCAATCAAAGAAGAAACTATTGAAGGAAAAAAAAGTTCAGCATCGTCTCGCTTACAGTTGCAACGTTATATTTAAGAAGAAATTCAGCAGCTTTCAAATAAATACTCTTTTTAGTTGCAATTTTCTCTGTTTCGATTACAGTGGCAATATCTTGAGATTTACGACCAGTTAGCTGTTCAGGAGCAAGTGATTTTCCTTTTTCTAGAACGATAGATGTTGTTGTTTTAGATAGAATACAAATTCATAAGAGAAAAGTTTACCTGATTTTTGTTTACTTGATTTACTACTACGACTAAGACGACTTTTCGATGCAATATTTAATTGTGAATCCGAACTTTTCGATGCTTCTTCTGAATTTGAGAGAAAATATTCATTCGCTCATCAACTCAACAAACCTTTCTCTTCAGCAGTTAATCGATCTTTTTCTTCTTCGTCTCGTTTCTCATCGCTTGACGGCGATGTTATTTGTGGAGCTGCTGCTACTTGTTCATCTTCAACTTTTAATATAGCTCGTTGAAGTTTCTCTGCTTTGCCTAATGTTATTTGAGCATTGGCTTCATTTCCAACATGTTTTTGAAAAATAGCTAAATTCATTGAATTTTTAGTTTTATGTTTTGATTGAATCTTTATTTTTACCATAGAGTGTCCAAGCAATGACATTGTCCGGCTCTTGGCTCGTTGCTGTTTCGAAATATAAATCAGCTATTTCATTATTTTCAAAAATTGCGTTCAAAACAGCGCTTAGAATCAATCTAGAATATTGTTTCACAATGACGTTTTTTTCGTTCTCTTATTGAAGAAGAAGAAGAAGAGTGTTACGCTGAAATATTTGTTTGTTCAATCGCAAGACATTCTTTGAGACATTCTTCTGCTTTGATTAAATCGTTCACCAATAAATGAAACGCAGCAAAATCTAACCAAGGACGTGATTTATCGGGATTTTGTGCCAAACGCTAGAGAAATTTAATTGAAAAAATAAAATAAAACTTAAAAATTTCTACTTGTTTATAATAATTAGCTGCGAGAAGATAATCGCCGTTACATTCGGCTTCCAATGCAAATGTACGTAATTGTGCATCGGTATTTCTCAATGGTGGAATCGCTTCGGGCTCTTCGATATGTACGGATTTGTTCAACGATCGATGCATTTCATCGAGAAGAAAAACGTACAATTGACTGATGAATGTTTGTAATTCGTCATTGTTTTCGAATTTCGTCGTTCGAAGAAATTTCTCTCGAACAATTTTGATGACACTATGTTTCAACTGTTCTTTGAATGCGAAATATTTGCCCGTTGAATTCAATTCGTACAATAATTTTCGACGTCTAAAAAAAAGCCAACAATCGTTTTGATAACCTTCGAAAAAAAAATCAACTGAAATTTACTTTTGATCATTGGGAAGTGTTTCATCGGCATTGATTTCTTCGCCGCAAACTTTTCGATATTCATCAAGAATTAAACTCGAAACATTTCGAATTTGTTGATGATAATCATCGACAGATTTCTCAGCACTATTGACTTTAATTGGATAATTCGGACGTGGAGGAACAAGATCCGTAATTCTGAATAAATCAACAATTTGTTGGTTTGATAAAATAAAACCTTCGATTACTTTCGAAATAGATCGGTGAGTTTACGTTTTTCGATCATTGCTCGATCGAGATTGATGTCAATGATGATGTACGAATTATGATCGACATACTGTTGAGCTTCAGTCGTTGTTGATGAGGCTTCTTCGCCAGCTTCACCTTTCTGAAAGATTAAAATTCAATTCGAATCTTTTCGTTTCAAAAACAAAACATTAGCGATGCAAAATAACGCGAGCTCGGTTGATACTTGAGGAGATTTATTCCTCGGATTTTTCTCCTCCGATGATAAAATTCGAATTCGTTTCATTCGAGGCGATTGTGGAGAATTCGAATTTCTCTGAATATACATTCGACAAGCAAGAAAACAACAATAATAATCACTTTTTTCGGAACACTCGCTGCCGTACTCGCTGTTGCTTGTTTATCAGCGACTAATTTCGTGTCTTTCTTGCCAAGAGTCAATGCCGAACGATCGAATAATTGATTGGCAATTTTCATCGCTTCATCCAAGACATTATTCGAACGTTTTGTCTATTAACAACAAAAGTCAAACCAAGGCTAATCATCAATAATTTTCTTACTTTCGCTTTGTATTCAGCTTCATTGTAAGGAACAATTCGATAGGCACCACGAAGCCTAGTTGCTAATTACAAGCAAATGGATAAAGTTTCATTTCTATTTCAAGTTTGTCACTAACCTCCGGGATATAAGAGTGGTGCTGTTTCGATATAGGCTACACCGTGATAACTAATACCACTTTCGTCATCCTGAGAAAGAATAAGAAAACATTTTGAATTTTTTTAAACAATAAAATCGAACTTTTTTTCCTTTCGGTGCAGTTGGTGTTGCCGTACGAACGATTTCAATAGGTAAATACGGCACACGCGTTATTTGTTGTTGTAAACTAAACACAACAATTGTTAGTTTAATTTATCAAAACAAAGAAGAAACGAAGTCACCTTTGACTTCCTTGTGGCAATAGAAAACAACGTCGTTCGATATTCCATATAACTTGCGGTTTATTTTTTTCGGCATTGGCTCGAACATCTCGATCGTCTTTACTACGTAGTTCACCTTGTTCATCATCAATGGATTCTTCGGCAATGGTACTACAAAATTCAATTTAACCTTTCGATTTCAATTCGAAAAAAAAATCAATTTACTGTCCAGGAATGTAGATACCATGGGCTGTGGTAATGCCACGAGCATCTGGCCAACGTTTTTGCTTATTTGTAGCTTCAACTGCAGCACGAAGAACACCGTTTGTAAAAACAGTGGTTAATTCTTTCTAAAAAGATAATTACAAATACTTTTCTTTTTAAAAAATGTGAACAAAATCGATGAATTACATCGTCGTTCAATGGAATGGGCAATGCTGCTGTATAAATAAACGATGAACCACCTGGAAACCACGCTTCCGGTGGAGAATATAGACCTTCTAGTGTGATGAAAGCCGCATTTGTATGTGATTGATCACGATGCGGAATTAATGGTTGATCAATAGTTACATTAATTGTAAGTGATGGCTAAAAACAATCGAAATAATAGAAAAAAAAACGCCAAGATAATAATTGTGAGTTGGTACTTGATGTTGTTCTCCTTGACTTTCGAGAAATGAACCCGGAATAGGATAGATCGGTGCAGTAATTGGAACTTGTGTTTCGCCTAGAATTCATCTTTTTTTTATTGAGTTTGAAAATAGAATTAAGTGTTTAGTAACCTTTAAGTAACTGCCAAAGATCGAGTGCAGCTTGACCGATTGGTGTTGATTTATCTTCTTTTTGTTTTTTATCTTTCGGTGCTGCCTCGAAGACCGTAACTAAACATCGAAATAGTTTCAATGATCTATCGAAAATAGAATTTTACCTAAGACAGGTTTTTGTCCGAGATCATCAACTTGAAATGGATCTGTCGCATTAATAGCTAAAACAGCCGTATGATCGACTTGTCGTGGACTTCCATCGGTGACATCGAATTTTCCTGATTCCGAAAATTGCCCGTCATTATATTCAAATCGTAGGAAAACAGTCAACGGTTCTGCTCGAGGACTTTTCTATTCAATACAAAACATTATAAAAATGATTTCGAAAAACAAAACTACGAACAAGATTCTGTATTTTCGAAACATTGATATTGATTTTATTCGGAAATCGATCAGCTTTCTCCGCTCGAGATGTCATTTCTTTTCAATCAGCTAAACAAGAAACAAATAACTCTCGTTTTTCAAATCATGATTACCATTTGCAATTCTTATTTCTATAGTAACCAAACCTTCGCAGATGTCACTAGACAACTGTTTTTTTTATTGTTTTGAAAAAAATATTCATTTTAAATCTCGAAGCGAAAAAAGTTTTTCAGAAAAAAATTCTCATCGATTAAATTTCGACAAAAAAAATATATAAATAATCTTTTCGTTTATGACTCATTGATACTCAGGCAGTTCGTTTGTTCATTCATTTATTCACTTTCTTTCAGTAAGCATAGACTTAAAGTAACACACACACACACACAAAAACACACAAACAAATACGAAAAAAATGCCTGATTATCTTGGTGACGATCAACGTAAAACTAAACCAAAAGATGACAAAGACGATGATAAACCTATTAAAGGTAGATTTCAATTGGATTCGAAATATTTCCTAATCATGTCATATTTCTAGCACTTGACGAAGCCGAAATTGCACTTCTAAAGTCTTATGTAAGCGAACAAATTGATTAATTTTCTTTGTATTTCGAATTGATGTTTTGTTAGGGAGCGGGTCCGTATGATAAAGCAATAAAACAAACCGAAGAAGATGTTCAAACAATTTTAAAACGTGTCAATGAACTATCAGGCATAAAAGAATCGGATACTGGTCTTGCACCGCCAGCTTTATGGGATTTAGCCGCAGACAAACAAGCTCTTCAAAGTGAACAACCACTACAAGTTGCACGTTGTACAAAAATTATTAATGAAGGCAGTGATGATGCCAAATATATAATCAATGTGAAACAATTCGCTAAATTTGTTGTTGATCTTGCTGATACAGTTTCACCGACAGATATTGAAGAAGGCATGCGTGTTGGGTAGGAGAAATTGTTCGATTGAATTCGATATTGATTTGATATTCTGCTGTAGAGTTGATCGAAATAAATATCAAATACATTTGCCATTACCACCAAAAATCGATCCATCCGTAACGATGATGCAAGTCGAAGAGAAACCAGATGTAACATACAGTGATGTCGGCGGTTGTAAAGAACAAATTGAAAAACTTCGAGAAGTTGTTGAACTTCCACTTCTACATGTAAGATCACTAATTAGTAAACATCGAATTCATTCGAAAATCCATCTCAATTCTAGCCCGAGAAATTCGTTTGTTTGGGTATTGAACCACCAAAAGGTGTTTTGCTCTACGGACCACCAGGTACCGGCAAAACACTTTGTGCACGAGCAGTAGCTAATCGGTAATTTGAAACTCCACTCAAACAAAAAAATGTTTCATTTATTTATTTTTTACTAGAACTGATGCTTGTTTTATCCGTGTCATCGGTTCTGAGCTCGTTCAAAAATATGTCGGAGAAGGTGCTCGAATGGTTCGTGAATTATTCGAAATGGCTCGTGGAAAGAAAGCCTGTATTATCTTCTTCGATGAAGTCGATGCCATTGGTGGCGCACGTTTCGATGATGGTGCCGGTGGTGACAATGAAGTTCAACGTACTATGCTTGAATTAATCAATCAATTAGATGGTTTCGATCCTCGAGGAAATATTAAAGTACTCATGGCAACCAATCGACCGGACACACTCGATCCTGCTCTCGTTCGACCTGGTCGACTCGATCGAAAAGTTGAATTCAATCTACCGGATTTAGAAGTAGATTTTCCTATTGACAAACACAAATTCATTAATCTGTATTCTAGGGTCGAACACATATTTTTAAAATTCATACGAAATCAATGAGTGTAGAAAAAGATATTCGATACGAATTATTAGCTCGTTTATGTCCAAATAGTACCGGTGCCGAATTACGTAGTGTTTGTACAGAAGCTGGCATGTTCGCCATTCGTGCTCGACGAAAAATTGCCACAGAAAAAGATTTCATCGAAGCTATTAACAAAGTTATTAAAGCCTATGCGAAATTCAGTTCAACACCACGTTATATGACCTACAATTAAACACACATAAACACAAAAATAATATCTTTTTCTTCTTCTTTTTTTCTGTTTGTTATTTCTTAGAAACAAAAAAATTTTATTCATTACAAAACAAAAAACCTATTGTCTCGTACAAATAAAACTATTATTCTAGATTAAAGAAAACAGAATCCGAGAGACATTTTCATCATGGATGTACTCAATCAAAAGACATACGATGCTGAAGAAGATAAAATACACGAACGTACACAATACAGTCAAATGGACAAACTTTTATTACCAATGGAGTTCCAACAACCACCCGTATCAACAGGTGTAAGTAGAAGAAGAAAAAAAACGTCGATTCAACAAAAATGAATGATGCCGTTTTGTTTCAGACCACGATTGTTGCCGTAGAATACGATGGTGGAGTTATTATTGGTGCTGATACACGAACATCATCGGGGTAAATAGAAGAATTTGTTGTACGTGTATATTCAATTCGAATTTTTTGTTTGATAGAACATTCGTTATGAATCGATTTACGGACAAATTAACGCCGTTGACCGATCGAATCTTTTGTCTTCGATCTGGTAGTGCAGCAGATACGCAAACAATCGCACAAGTTGTCACATATCAACTCGATTTTCTTTCGTAAGATTTCTTCGAGCTTTTTTTCTTTCTTAACTAACAATAAAAAAACAAATTGATTTCAGAGCAGAATTGAATGAACCACCACTTGTTCGTATTGCTGCTAATTGCGTTCGTCGATTGATCTATCAATATCGTGATGATTTTCTTGCTGGTATGATCGTTGCCGGTTGGGATAAAAAACTCGGTGGTCAAGTAAACTCGAATTTCATTTATTTTTTCAAGTAAAAATCGAACTATATTTTTATTTTGTCAAGGTCTACTCGTGTCCTTTGGGCGGTTTACTCGCACGTCAACCGGTCGCTCTTGGTGGTTCGGGTAGTACCTACATTTGGGGTTATCTCGACAATAATTTTCGACCGAATATGACCAAACAAGAATGTTTTGATTTCGTCCTCAAAGGTTTGTTTTTATTTCGACAAATCGATCTTAGTTTGTAAATTCATATTCTAGGCATTACATTGGCAATTACACGTGATGGTTCGAGTGGTGGTTGTGCACGTTTAGCTATTATCAATGAGAACGGTGTCGAACGTGTTGATGTTCTTGGAAATGAGCTACCAAAAGTGTACGATGTTTAAAACATGCGAAACACAACAATTTACTTCTTAGCCAAGGATATTATTAAATAAACAGACCTTCTTCTTTTTTTCTTTCATTTTCATGTCATCACCGTCTATCTTTTCTCTTGTCTTATCAAACAAAAAACTAAGAAAAAAGCCTTTATTAAACAATTCTGATTCAAAGAATATATTATAGCGGAGAAAAAAAAACAGAACGAAGTGACATCTGTTGTTGTTGTTATTGAAGAACGTCGTCGGCCAATCGATTGTTGAGACGAACGCAGCACTCATTTGGATAAAAGCTGGATTTTTTGTCGACGATTCACAATCCGATAGGATGGATAGATGTTGAGAGCGAGAATACAATTCGCATGTGTATATTTTTCTTGTTATTATAGATTCTCTAGGCATGACTCGTTTAGCAATTGTTGGTCTCGGTTTTCTTCTATTGATTTCGATTTGTTCGTCGACATTAAATGTCGAAGGTTCATCGAAACGTTTGCTAGTTCTTTTGGATAACTTAGGCATTCGAGAATCACATTCATTTTATTTTAAACAATTAAAAGGTAAGCAAAACAATTGGTTTTGTTAACTATTTCCTTTCGAAGACAATCAAATGATGAAGAAAATTTCATAATAGCTGTTCACATTCTGATAAACATTCTCTGATTGGAACGAAAACCATTTCTGACGATTGTCTCTTCACTTGTTTTTCGAAAAAACAAAAAATCTTGAACACGAACATTTGATTTGTTTTTTTTTCTCATCGCAGATCGTGGATTCGATATCACTTATAAATCATCCGATGATAGTACACTTCAAATTGTTAAATATGGTGAATATATTTATGATCATATTATTGTTTTTGCACCTGCTACAAAAGGTATTCGACTTCATGTCAATATGTTTCATGTTAAATCATCGAAATTGATTTTGTTGTAGAATTCGGTGGTCGATTAGACGCTGAAATTCTCACGCAATTCGTTGATGCCGGTGGTAATGTTCTTGTCGCTGGTAGTAATACAGTCGGTACGGCATGACCTTGTTGTTTTGTTTTCCTGTTCTATAAATTCTATTGTTTGGGCGTAGGTGATGCTATTCGAGAATTTGCTGGCGAATGTGGCATTGAATTTGCTGATGATAAGAGCGCTGTTATTGATCATCTTAACTACGATGCTAATGATGACGGACAAGTATGATGATTGAGAACTCGTGTTTTTTTTTGTAAAATTAATTTTGTAGCATACTTTGGTTGTTGCAAGTCCAAATAATCTTCTTTCATCCGAATTAATCGTTGGACAATCGAAGAAAAACGGTTTACCATTCCTTTTCCGAGGCACAGGGTACGATCGAAGGAGTTTTCTGTTTTTGAAATTTTCTATTTGTTTTTCTTGAATTGAAAAGAATGTCATCCGATCCTGACAATCCATTATTACTCGATGTTTTAACAGCATCATCGGCATCATACACAGCTAATCCTGATGAACCAACATTAACTGAAGTACCGATCAACTAACGATTAGTTTCTCTAAAATTATCTTTGATAATTATTTAGTATCCAGCTACGGTTGGCAAACGAACATTGTTAATCTCCGTCCTTCAAGCTCGAAACAATGCTCGAGTTGGTTTCGTTGGTTCATTGGATTTCTTTAGTAATGAATTCTTCGAAGGTTCAGTTCAAACAGTCAGCGGCAAAAAGTAATTTCGGTTTCCATTGAAAACGAACGAACAAACAATCTTCTTTCTAGAGTACCAAAATCCGGTAATCAAGATTTAGCTGTTGCTTTAACTGATTGGGTGTTCAAACAACGTGGTGTTTTACGTTCACGAAATATTCGTCATTATTTGAAAGCTGATAAATCAACACCACGATTTTATACAGTTAAAAACGATATCGTAAGTGAAATTCAACAATAAACAATCATGATTGATTCAATTCGAGTTTTATCTAGGTTTTCAATGTTCAATTCGATGAATTTCTCTATGGACAATGGGTACCATTCAATGGTACAGATGTTCAATTAGAATTCGTTCGTATCGATCCATTTGTTCGAACAACATTGAAAAATAATGGTTTGTTTGTTTGCTTTTTGTTTACATGAATCAAATTTCGTTGTTGTTTTTTTTGTCAGCCGGTCAACTTCAAGCCCAATTCCGAGTTCCAGATACTTATGGTATCTTTAAATTTGTCATCAACTACAATCGTGTTGGTTACACTAATCTATACTCATCCACCCAAATTTCTGTTCATCCATTACGTCATACTGAATACGAACGTTTTATTCCATCAGCTTATCCATATTATCTCTCGTCATTTTCAATGATGGTCGGTGCGTTTCTTCTTAGTTTCATTGTACTCTATCATCGTGATGAGGTACCAAAGAAGAAAGCTGAATAAACGAAAAACCACAATTAGACAAACGCAAAATAAAGAAGACTTTTTATTCATTCCTTTTAAGTGAATTATTATTATCATTATTAGTCTCGTTGTTGTTATGTTATTAACCGATTTTGATTATCTTGCTGATTGTTTGTTTCTTTTCTCTTCTTCTTCTTCTTCTTTTTTTAACGACACTACTCTTGTTTCTTTGTGTTCGTGTGTGTAGACTCTAGAAAAATCTGGTCTCGTTTATTTCTAAGGGAGATTTGTCTTTGTTTGTTTTGTTACAACTATTAAAAAATAAAGCAAAAAAAAAACAACCATCAGAAACAAAAAAAAACTCTCGAATTATTCTCTATTTCTTTTCCAGATGAATAAGGAAAAGCACAATCTCATCGGATTATCTTTCAGATTGTTTTTTGCTTTTCGATAAGTGACAAACATGTTGACATCGTGTCTTACGGGTAAAATATCGAAAGAAATTTTACGTTCTGGTGTTTTCAATACGATCATTCGTACAACGAGCAATGCAACAGTAAAATCAGATAATCAAGGGAGAAATGAATCTCAAAGGTAAGAATAACAGCAAAGCAATGTGATAATTTTCAACGAAAATTTCGTTTTTTATTTAGTCAACAAGTCAATACCGCTGTTCTTTTGTTGAATATGGGCGGACCCGAAAAAATTGAGGATGTTAATGATTTTTTAACTAGATTATTCACGGATAAAGATATTATCCCTTTACCCGCACAAAAGTAGATTCGTTTGATTTGTGCATGACGATGTTGATTTGCACGAAAATCGATATTATTCTATTTAGAACACTAGGTCCATGGATAGCACGTCGTCGTACGCCTGGCATTCAAGAGCAATACGCTAAGATCGGTGGCGGATCACCAATTAAAATGTGGACAGAAAAACAAGGCGAAGGAATGGTTAGAATTCTTGATCAACTCTCACCGGAAACAGGTATTATTCATTTCTCTCAAAAAAAAACGAGACAATCGTTTATCTGTTCATTAGCTCCCCATAAATATTACATTGGTTTTCGTTATGTTAAACCATTAACTGAAATGGCACTTGAGGAAATTGATAAGTTCGTTTATTACATTAAAAAAACGGCTAATGAACAAAAAAACATCTTGTAGAGATAATCCAAGACGAATAGTGGCTTTCACACAATATCCTCAATATAGTTGCTCTACAACAGGTAGTAGTTTAAATGCTATTGCTCGATACTATGCGGCGAAAAAGAGAAAATCGAAATTAGACAAAGATAATAAAAATGAATCTGTTATTGAACCTGAATGGAGTGTCATCGATCGTTGGCAAACACATCCGGGTTTTGTTGAGGTAAAAAGAAATTTATTCAATAGAAATATGCAAAACGTTTTTCTCTTCCTTGTCAAGGCATTTGTTCAAAATATTCGTGACGAATTGGTCAAATTCCCAGCGAATGTTCGCAATGATGTTGTTATTCTATTCTCTGCTCATTCATTACCGATGAGTGTACGTTAAGAAATGATTCTTTTTTACGTCGATAATCTTTGCCAATGATTGATTTTCAGATCGTCAATCGAGGTGACCCGTATCCAGCCGAAGTTGCTGCAACAGTTCAATCCGTTATGGAATCGCTCAATTTTTCAAATCCATATCGACTTGTTTGGCAATCGAAAGTAAATCAAAACGATGCCCTAAGAAAAAAACACAACTCATTTGGATCTGTTGTATGCAGGTTGGACCGAAAGCGTGGCTTGGTTGTGCCACTGATGATGCTATCAAAGGTCTTGCACGAAACAATCGTCGTCATATTCTTCTAGTCCCGATCGCATTTACTAGTAAATTTCAAATGTCTTTCTTGTTTTTTAAATCATTTATAATTTTTGTTTTCCTTGATCACAGGTGATCATATTGAAACATTGCACGAACTTGACATCGAATACTCACAACATCTAGCTACGAGTGTAAATTTGAATTGTGGATTTTCGTTGATCGATTGATTTGTTTTTAGTCGGGCGTCGAAATGATTCGTCGATGTTCATCGTTGAATGATAGTCCTATTTTTATCAAAGTACAATTCGATTGATTTGTCTCGTTTGAAAATCATAGTTTTACTTTTCTAGGCTATGGCTGACATTGTTCAAAAACATTTACAAGAACAACGTCGTCATACAACACAATTACCACTTCGTTGTCCGGGCTGTGTCAATGCATCATGTGAACAAATGCGAAGTTTCTTTTGTTCATCATCGAAAAACTAATACTTTTATTTTTTCTACTTTTATAAGAAAAAAAAAAGAAAAGAATATGTACCAAAATAAAACGAAATTCTCTATCAATTCAAATCGACTAATGTGTGTTTCTACATGCGGGATTTTACAAAATCAAACGATTGTTTTAGATATTTTTATCGTTTAAAGCGTAGAGTTGTGGTCGAACAGTGACATGTTCTGCTTGACCATATTGTTCTTTTTTCCATTGACGATCGAGAACTGTAACATAGGCGTATTGTTTCGATGGTAATTTGATTAAGTAGTGATAGAGAAGACCGGCAACGAGTTGTGTCGAAACTTTATCGGGTTTGGGCTTGAATGTTGCTGGAACTTTGTGCGTAGCTTGAAGTTTTTTTGCAATGATTACCTTATACTAAAGAAAAGCAATTCTTCAAAATAAATTCTCATTCGGAATAGAAGACTTACATCGTTGAAGATTTTTTTACTCTTAGGATCAAGTTTTGTTTTCCATGCTGTACGACCACCCGGTCGAATTAATCTGAAGAAAACAGAGGATGAGAGTGAATAATTCGATATCGATCTCTTATTTTACGTTTTTCCAGGGAGATTTGCTGGTTTTGCTGCAGCATCTGCTTTAACGTTAAGTACTGGTGCACCATCATTGACACCAATGCAGATTATAACAATCGTACAGAATAAAGCGAGAAGAGTCGTTCTATGCATAGTTTGTTTCCTCTGACTACCAAACTGTTTCCTTTATATATGTATATCCGACAATATTTTTCTCAGATGTCCTGATGAATGGAACCGTTCGATTTCTCATTGGATAATCTATTTTTGTCCTTCGATAACTAACTAATGTCAACAGCCTCAGTGTAAAGATAGATCTAAAATAAGAATCTACTCACGTGATTCTGCGAAGGCCAGATAATGAGATGGGGGAAAAAACCATGGCACGGGAAAATTTTCCCCAGTGAATCATTTCAAAAAGTTCTGTTTACCTAAAATAAAATAAAAAGAGACAGAGAGAGACAGAGAGAGAGAGATGAAAAGAGAAAAGTTAAAAGGGTTGCTTGTAAGAAAAAGAGGTAATAAACCAGAGTGCATCAAGATAAGCATTCAAACACAATGCAATTCTCTCTTTAAATCGATATACGCCCACACATTTTACCATATAAATGCTACGATTTCTTTTTTCTTACCCAATTTCGTCAGATTTTTATCTTTCCTTCACACACCTATATATACCTCTTACGAAGAAATATAGATTTCATTCGTGCATTTTATTTGACAGAAACAAGAACAAAAACAAGTAAGAGAAAAAAACCGTTGCAACTATGTTGCTTGCTGAATACACACCCTCATCCGATGTTACACAAATGATCGAACCAACAATCCAACCAAAGATCATTAGTAACGACAATTCGCACAGCGAAGAAGAATGTGAAGAATCATTCACTACAATTAAGATTCCACTAATATCAACTCAACCGATTCTCGCAGCATCAAATACTCATATATTGGTAAATGAGTATACAAAACGACGAAAACAATTCGTCCTTTATGATGATGAAGAAAATCGATATAACATTTATTCTTCAATCAAAGAAGACCTTATTAAAGCAGTATGGTGTGAACAAGGACAATGTTTTCTTGTGCTCACATCAACGAAAATTTATCAGATTGATTTATGTACAAAACAATTAAATCAAGTCAACGATATCATTCCGACCGAAAGAAAACCATTAAAGACCTTTACTTTACTGAATGGTTCAACATTATTACTTGCCTATGACGAATGGGGAACGAAACACATCGAATATTGGCAACTGGATGACAATAACCATTGGAAATTCCTTGAGAAGAAAACACTAGAGTTCACTTTACAAGAATTTATTGGAGATTTCAATATTTTTAAAGAAAATGAGTGTATCAAATTAGTTTTAACAATTTATAATGATTATACCGAAGAATGGCGAGCTGAAATTCGTGATGCAGAAACCTTTGAAATATGTGACGAAAGCATCCGAATGCTCAGCTCCAATTTAGCAATCGATCCAAAATTATTACGAATAGAAAATTCACAACAAAACATAAAATGGCTATATTTCACACCAGGATACAAAGACGTAACAGCCGTTGATGAAAATAACAAACAAACAATCGTCAAATACAGAAACCCTGTTCAAAATATGATTGTATTCGATGGAAATTATTTAATCATTAGAATTAGAGAACGAATTGATATCCAATTGTTCAAATAGAATACTTCGAACATTAAAACAAAAATTATTTTTGAGGACATTGAGAAAGAGTTTTTTTTTTGTATTTTAACCAAGACTGATGATGATGCAATTTCATGAATCATTGAATATGCGTCATGGTTGCTGAATCATCGGTTTTTTTTCACGTTTTCTTAAATAAAATTGGCTCACGTTCAGAAACGTTTATTTTTGAACTTAACTGTATATTTTACACGTGAATATTGTAAAACGAGATAGATCATCGATCGATTATTGGCTAATAGCCAGAAAGAGAAGAACGATGGACTATCGAGGGTGTTTTATGATCGATGTCCTTGAAGCACGTGAAAAGAATATCAGAGAGTGAAAAATAGAATTCAAATATTCGTATAATAGAACCTGTGAACATGATCTAACAGTTACAAAAAGAAAACGAGCTTTTTTTTAAAATCACATTCAATCCTCCTCATTAGTGCAAGTATATACTGATCCTCTGTTTTTACGTTTTAATTTCTTTTGTTTCAACACACAAAAAAACAAACAATGCCGAGCATTGTGTAAGTGATGAATTGAATAAATTAACGAAAAGAATTTGCGTTGAATCTAGACGACAAGATAGTCTCTGTTCACATGTCGATCAATTAAGATTCTTCGATTTTCTCGAACCAAATTTTGACTTTAAAACTGCGATGTCAAGATTTGAACGTCAAGTTAGCTGGTTGCCAACAGTTGCGCCAACAGTTGAATTTGATCCGTCATCATCATTTGATGTCATTTGGCAACCGCAACCGTCAGTTTTACCAACATTACCCGAAACACCACCGTCATTTGCCGATGATTATCAACCACAAATTCATATTGATTCGATTATTGATCAACGACATTTAACCAGTCTATTATCAGCATCACCACCACTACAGCCACCTGCTTGTTCGTTGATTTTTAATATGAATTGCTCGAATTTGTTTGTTTTTTTCTTCGTAGTAACGAAACCAACTCGATCGAAACTACCAATTCGTTCGCAAGAAAAACATTCACGAGCTATATCACCATCACCCTATGAATCACCATTACCATCACAAAAACGAACGAAATCATCGACTAATATTCATGAAAACGAACCCGTCTTACCCGGTGCTTCTCAGTATGTCTTTTTGCCTTCTTCCATCGGTTCAATAGATCAATCCTTTTTGTTTTTAAAACTCAAGAACTGCTCTTGAAGTAGCTGTTCTTCTCAAAGAACATCCCGGTTATATGTGTCCAATGTTAACACTCGTTCAAGAGTATCAAAGTCGGTAAGAATCGAACGCATTCAATCGGTTTCAATAACAATCGACTAAAATATTTCAATGTTTCAGTTTCTGTAAACCATTGCACATGTCCGAATTGAATTCAGCTCGTGATATTATCGAAATTCAATACAATGGCAACATGGGTTTTGCACGACTAGCACCAACATTTCGAGCAAACATTGTCAATGATTCACTTCCCGTAGATATTCAAATCAAAACTCTCGTTTAACTTTCTTTTTTTGTTGTTTCTCCCTCAAGGTTCGACTCGAACGACCTTATTGTATCATACATTGTCCATCAAATTTCGTCGTCAGTCCAACATTTGATTTACCATTCGTTCGTCTTCCATTACAACTCTTTTCCGATAATGTTCATTTTCTACTCTCACAACATAATAGCGCAATGCCATTGGGCAGGTAATTGACCTGTTTTTTTTTAATAAAAATTTTCATTTGTTCTCATCAATCGACGATTTAGTTTTGTTCAATGTTATTCATGTTATTTTCCATCTTTAATCGATGATGAATACGGTGTTCCACTTGAACATTACATCACTTGTGTTAAAAACGTTGAAATTGTAACTGATCAAGGCGTTATTAAACGCATTCAAACGACAATCACACCATCATTTTCTGTTCCACTTAATCATAGTAAAACCAATTCGAATTCATTGTTCTAATCGAAATATTATCTCTTTTGACTTCGTAGTGGTGCCGGAAAAACGTTCGTCAATAGGCAATTGTTCACTTCAAACATTTGCCCGTGAAGTTATCGATCTTCTCAAACAACAAACTATTCACTGTCGTTTACCATTATCAAAATTTGTCACTACTTATCATATGAAATACAGTCGACATTGTCGAGCAGCTGATTATGGGTTCGAAAAAATACTTGATCTTTTACTTGCAATACCGAATGCTGTTCAAGTAGAACAAATTTTCAAAAACGAAAAGTTTTATTCGATAAATTTGAATGTTTTTTAGGTACTTGGCGATGGAAATAAACGAATATTAACATTAACTCATCGATGTCAAGTCAAACGATTTTTTAATGATCTCGTACGAATTCTAAAGAGTAAACCACAACGATCCATGTCGATTAGTGAGATTCCCAAAGAGTTTAGTAGGTCATTTCGAATCGAATTCATTTCGATATTCACTTGATTTTCTATTCGTAGCCAATTTCAGTAAAAAACCATTTGATATTATCGATTTTGGCGTTTGTTATCTCGATGATCTCATTGGTGAACTTAAAGACAACAAAGAAGTTGTTATCGATCATGAACATGGACTCATTAGACTCTATCGAAAAGGTACGAGATCTCAATTTCAAATTCTCTCCGAACATTTTTCTTCTCCTAGAACAAACCGACGTAGAAAAATTCGCTACACAAATCTTTGCTGATGATATCATAAACATGTTCCGTCATCAACAAGATTTCAACATTCCATTTCAACGTTTCATACCGATGTATCATCATCATTTTGGTTATCAATGTCGTGTACAATTGTACGGTTGTTTACGTTTAATCGATCTATTCGAAGAAATACCTGAAATTGTTCAAATCATCGAAGATAAAAATGGCGAACGTATCATTCAATTAACACCGGATGCTATTCAACAAGCTGTACAATTGAACATCATTCAACTCATTCGACAGCATGAAGGCTCGATTCTATTTGAACAATTGAAGAAATTCTACTATGAAATGTATCGATTCGAACTCAATTATGAAGAATTAGCTTTTGAATCAATGGAATCAATGATCGAATCGATGAAAGACAAATTAACTGTAGAACAAAATCGTTTCGTTTTCTATCGAATAAACAGATTTATTTTTCTTTCTTCTAGTGTGTACAAACAAGTAAAAATACAGTTAGTATTCGTGTGATTGAAGAACATCATTCAGACGTTGTTTTCGCTCGAAATATTGTTCATATATTAATGGAAGCACAAGGTGAAACAACAATTTGGTTACTTAAACAAGAGATGGCTAATCGATATCGACGAGAATTAAAAATCGAAGATTGTCAAACTCGTCTTAAACAATATGTTCAAGTACGAACAAACAAACAACGTTCACAACTCATTTTTGTTTTGTTTTTATCTTAGTTAATCGGTCAAAATGTTCGTTTGACACCGCCGATGCGATTTGCTTATGAAGTCGTTAAAAGTATGCGTGCATGTGGCTTAGATAAAATGAATTACGAAGAATTTCTTATCGATTATCAATTGCGTCATGGTCATGTTAATAGTCCTAATCCAGCCGAATTCGGTTATCCAACGATCGATCGTTTATTTCATGCAATACGTATTGTTGTTCTAACACGTGGTCATCGACAAACGAAAACAATTTCCTTAACAGATGAATTTCGAAGTAAATTTTTAGGAGAAATTTTCGTCGAACCGTTCGATTTGTGAATCATTTTTAGTGCACATGCGACCAAGTTATTCACTTCAATTAAACAATCCGTAAGTGACAAACGAAAAACCAACGAATTTCATTTGATTTTCTTCGTTTAGATTTGCTAAATGAGAAATGTTTTGGTGTAAATATGTGTATTTTATCTTTAATCAAGAGGATCAGATATATTTCGAATTTCGTTAAAAATCTATTTCTTAAATTCTTGTTTTGTACTTATGGTTTTTCTTTCAACGGAGAGATGATCTTATATTTATCTCTCCTCATTTTCGTTTGTATATGAATTTATTATTGAATCCGAATAGAGAAAAAGCTCGTTTTTTTTCTCTCTCTCTCTCTCTTTCTCTTTCAGAGCATCTTAACTTTCACTTCTGCGTATTTTCCCTATAGTTTTTATTATAGCATTTTTAACATTTATTCTATGATATTGTCAGTACGTGTGTTTCTCTTTTGATATCGTCTTTTCTGTTTTTTTGTGATGAAAGTATTTCTTGTTTGAGGAGGAAAAAATATATATTATCAAAGACAAACACGAAGGAAACAAAGTCAATTGTTTGTTTTGAATGCAAGAAGACGAGAAATAAGATTTGCTTTATGCTGTTGACATTGTTGATAAGTACATTGAGGAGGTCTTTGATGATACGATTGAAGAAGTTTGTTGACAACATCGTTGGGCGAATGAATATGCCTTGGTGAAGAAGAAGAATGAATTGATGAAATGGATTTTGCTAATGTTGTCGTTAAATGTTTGGGTGCATCGGCGATATTTGAAAGAGTAAAAGATGATTGACAATGAATCGGTCGATTTGAGAAACGTTGACGATCTTGTGATGCACTTGAAGATGGTGAATTTATTATCGGATGTTTAGTTGTTTTCTGTTGTAAACGATATAAGAGTATGAGTAGATCATCGAGATTTAATTTCGATAGATCAATAGTTTGAATATGATGAAGTAATGTATCTGTTTCACTTGTATTCGATGTTAAAGGAGAATTGGAATGATCAATTGAAACATGAATAGGAACTAGAACAACATATCGATTTCGAATTTAATTGATATCAAATGAAAAACAATAACAACATACAATCGACATCGGTTTTATAGTTCGTTATCCAAACGACCCGAGTATTGTTGATTCGATCAGAATTATATTCATCATCGGAATAAAATGATGATGAAGATAAATCGAGATCTATGGAAATGCCAAAAATTAATTGTGAAAAAGCAAAATGTATCTACTTGTCATCATATCGTCAAACATTTGGCTAATGAATTATGAATCGAACGTTCTCTTATCGTCGTTAGTTTCGTTGTTCGAGAAAAAGGCGCAATAACGGTCTTCACTCAATTCAACAAACGATCTATCGTTGCTGACATCTATCGTTTTTATTTGAACAGCTTAATATTGAGGTAGTATGGGTGTTTCATATGGCAGCTGTCATATGGCAGTTCGTTCGAATGACTATGTGATTGAAAAAGAAAGAAAGACAAAAAAAGTTGTGTTTCTTCTAAATCGATAACGTCATTCTTTTTTTTTCGTTTCATATTTGTCTTTTCTGTTATCTAAAAAAAGAAAGACACGAGATCAACAAATAAATCTACGACCTTTACGTTGATCATACGATACGATACACTATTTAAAAAAAGAAGAATTATATTACTGTTCTAATCCATTGTTTGCTAGTTTTATTTAGATGTATTCGAGACTTTATTCTTCGTATTAAATTTTCTCTTTTTTTTTGTAAATATTAAACGCTTTATGTTTATTTGTACATTTCTAAATTAAATCAAATTTTAAATTGAAACTAAAATCAAAATATGGGCGGTTGTGTGAGCCATAATCGTGGCAATCATCATCATCATCGTCGACGTCGACGACGCCGTTCACGTTCATCACGAAGTAGTACGACACGTAATTATCAAGACGAACGATTGAACACGATCGAATTGAATGTGATTTTGTTTTGCTTTTAGCAAATGGAACTGTTGGACGAAATAAACCATTGAATCGTTCGGCTTGTCGACCGAAATGGAAAGCTGATATTCCGATAACAGAAAATCAATTACGTCGAAAGCGAGAGGAATATTGGGATACAGGTTCATTGAAATCGAGTAACATTACATTTCAAATATTTTCATACTTTTTAGCTCCTGCATTTGACGGTCGGAAAGAGATTTGGGATGCATTGCGTGGCGCATGTTATGCCATTGAACAAAATGATATTGATTTAGCACAATCAAGTAAATCAAAACTATTCTCTCTGTCTTTTATTACTAAAATCTTCTGCTTATAGTTATCAATTGTGCAAATATATCTCTTCCACATGGAACACTCTTCGATTGTTACGATGAATTAGGCACACGTTATCAATTACCAATCTATGTTCTTTCCTCTCCAACGAACTTAATCGATGGCGAACAATCATCAATCGATTCACGTGGTGATAACGAATCCGGTACAAGTGATATTGGTCTTGCCGTTATTGCAGCCATGGATCGCGAACGAGATTATGGTGGCAATCAAAGTTCATCATCATCAACAACATCGACGAATACCTATACAACACGTCCGACGAAATCTTCCGCAGCACATCATCTCGGACACAATCCAATCGTTCGTGAAATTAAAAAACATCGTCGAAAACAGAAATCCAATCAATCTCATGCCGATTCGGGTAATGATTCATCGTCAACGAATACAATCACTCCGCCATTGATAAATAATAATACTCAATCGCCAAATGTCGATCAAGATATCGAAATTCCGATTAAATTTCGTCTTTCCAATGGGAAAGAACATCGATTATATTGTAAATCAAATGAAAAAATTCGAAATATCAAACGACGATTGGCAATGTTAGAGAACGGAGATATCGACAGTCAAACTCAACGATTATTTTTCGGTGGAAAAATCTTACGTAATTCGAAAAAACTTGATATATTGATTTTCAAAATCAAATCCAATGACTTTTCATTTTCTAGGCGATCGATCGGTTATTAATGACGCTCGTTTACAACGTAATTTCGTTGTTCAAGTTATCCTAAACGACAAACCTCAAACATCTTCGCATGCAATAACAACTATCGATCTCGATTCAAATATTTCTCTAATTGAACAAACATAGAAAAGAAAATAATTCGATATACATTCTTTGTACAAATGCGTAAAGCTTTTCATTCTTTTTTCTTAAATGTTGTCAACGATTGCAATATATTTGCTTTGTTTTTTTCTTCTTGTCTCTCTCTCTCTCTCTCTCTCTCTCTTTCCCTGGCTCAACCAAGTCATAAAGTTCTCTCATTAACATTGATGTTGTATTCGAAAAACAAAACAAACACACGAATTCTTTATTTTAGATAGATCATGTCCGATTTGTCAGATCTCGATCGACAATTAGAACAGTTGAAACGATGCGAATTAATAACTGAAAACGAAGTCAAAATGCTTTGCACCAAAGCGCGAGAAATTCTCGTCGAAGAAAGTAATGTTCAATGTGTTGATTCGCCTGTGACCATTTGCGGAGATATTCATGGGCAAATGTACGATCTTTTGGAATTATTTCGTGTCGGAGGTAAAAACAGACAGACAGAGCAACAACAACAACGAATTTTTCTAAAAATTTTATTTGAATAAGTACGAATAACTCTTTTTGGAAATATTTAGGTGATGTTCCACAAACGAATTATTTGTTCTTAGGTGATTTTGTTGATCGAGGTTTTTATAGTGTCGAAACATTCCTATTACTACTTGCATTAAAAGTTCGATATCCTGATCGAATAACATTAATTCGTGGCAATCATGAATCCCGGCAGATTACTCAAGTCTACGGATTTTATGATGAATGTCTGAGAAAATACGGTTCGATTATGGTGTGGAGATATTGTACGGAAGTGTTCGATTATCTGAGTTTATCGGCTGTTATCGATGGTAAAATCTTTTGTGTACATGGCGGCTTAAGTCCCTCGATAAATACACTCGATCAAATCAGACAAATCGATCGAAAAATGGAAGTACCACACGACGGACCCATGTGCGATCTCCTATGGTCGGATCCTGAAGACACACTCGGGTGGGGAGTCAGTCCTCGAGGTGCCGGTTATCTATTCGGTAGTGATGTTGTCTCACAATTTAATCAAACGAATAATATCGATTTAATCTGTCGAGCACATCAATTAGTTATGGAAGGTTATAAATGGCATTTCAACGAAACTGTTTTGACAGTTTGGTCAGCGCCGAATTATTGTTATCGATGTGGAAACGTTGCTGCTATACTTGAACTTGACGAACATTTAAATCGAAGTTTTACGATATTCGAAGCCGCGCCACAAGATCAACGGGCATCGGGAACAAAACGGGTTGTTCCGGATTATTTTCTTTAGAAGAAAAACAGAGCGAGAGAGCGAGAGAGAATAATAATAAATCTATACATAGATTTGACCAAAAATCAATCTGTATGTGATGAATTTGTTTGTGTGTATCTATGATATATTGTTTTCTGTTTTGTTTTCTGTCCCGTATTAATCGGCTGGTTATTTGAAAAAGATAAATGAGTATGTTAATATGTAGTTTTTTTTTCTTGACTGGTTTTTTTATTTTCTATTGTTGCTTGAGAGAATATCTTTGTCTGATATCAGATTACTTGTTAAGTACGACAAGAAGAAAAGAAAAAGGTCAATATTTTTGTATGTTGATTGATAAGTACGTATGTATTCCCAGGCGAAAGAGAAGAGTTATGTCGAGTGTAGATTGATTTGACTATATAAGACTTCTTTTCTTTTTTTCTGTAATGTTATCATTGATGATGATAAGACAAAAAAAGGAAACGATGTGGAAGTGTCTTAGTTTTTTTTCCTCCTCTATTGTTGATCAAATCTTCGCATTCAGTCATTGCTCGTTTCTTCTTCTTCTCATTTTTTGTAATCACAAACCATTGATTAACTCATATTTAATGATGACATAATTATAGACTATATTGTGAACGATGAAGAAAAGCAAGAAGATGAAACTCCAGCATTTTTGTTTTTCAGATGATTGAATCATGAATACATTATCTTTACGTGATCTTTGTTGTCTTTTCTGTTGTCCACCATTACCATCCCATATAGCTGCTAAACTTGGTAGGATTTTTGTTTGTTTATAACTAATGATTTCTATTGAATTTCATGTTTAGCTTTTCTTCCACCTGAACCAACGTATTCGATTCATGCAGCAGATAATCCGACAATCGGCGAGAAAGATTCATTAGCAAAAACGAAAAAACAATCAACATCAATCGATGACAAACAATATAAAATTGTTTTTACAGAAAAATCTGAATGGCAACATTCACAATTTGACATAGGCAAATTAGACGCATATTTTGTGACAACATCACGTCATAATCGTATTGCTTGTTTATATGTAAATTGTACTCCAAATCCGAAATATTATATTCTATTCAGTCATGGCAATGCTGTTGATCTCGGTTCGTTGAATTATTATTGAGATAGTTTTTTTTTCTATTTCGACATCGAACTTATTCTAGGTCAAATGGCCAGTTTTTTTCTTGTGCTTGGCACACGATTGCAATGTAATATATTTAGTTATGATTACTCCGGTTATGGTGCATCACAAGGCAAACCAAGTGAAAAGAATATGTATGCTGATATTGAAGCAACGTATAATTCAATAAAACAACGTTATCATATACCGGAATCGAAAATAATTCTCTATGGACAGAGTATAGGAACAGTTCCGACGATTGATTTAGCATCACGTCGTAATGACTGTTGCATAGCATGTATTCTGCATAGTCCATTGTCATCAGGCATGCGTGTTGCATTTCCCGATACGAAACGAACATGGTGTTGCGATGCATTTCCATCGATAGATAAAATCGATCGAATACGTTCGATTGTTTTAATTATTCATGGTACTGAAGATGATGTTATTGATGTCAGTCACGGTTTTGCGCTTTATAATAAAATACATATTCAACATCAAATCGAACCTCTATGGGTCGATGGTGCTGGACATAATGATATTGAAGCACATGGTCAATATGTGGAACGATTATTGCGTTTAATTGATATTGACATTCCACAGATTTGTGTCAAGAAACAACAAGAACAATCATCGATGTCACCGCGAGCATCTGCAACACTTGCGTCGACATTGATTATTCCAGCATCGACAGCGAATGGTAATTCGAATTAATTGAACCTGTGTTGATTTTTTTTTGGTCTTATTCTCTTTAAATAATCTCGAGAATTTTCTTCTTCTTCTTTACTCTCGTTTTGGTTGTTTATATAGCGTGCAATGTGATTTGTACTCATCGTCTTCTTCTTCTTGTTTCTTTACTTAACGAAAAAAAAATGAAAATCATAATCTCAATTTTGATTTATTAATCATTACGTTCTTCTTTTGTATGAATAATAATAATAAAAAAAAAGACGCACAAAGCATTGTTAAAATTTTCAATTTAAACTTATGTTCGGCGCAGGGATGCCAGATCTCCTGAATTAGCCAGGAGTCTCCTGGTTTTGAGAATTTTCTCCTGGCTAAAAATCTCCTGATTTCAGGAGCTGATTTTCGATATTTTCTACTTATTTTAATCTTTTTTCCTGATTATTTATCAGCGACACCTTTATCAACAATACGATGGAAATTATCAGAGCCAATAAGAAAATACACTTATTTTCATTGTTCTTCTCTGATTGTATACAGTATTTCAACTAAAATCATACAACTTCATCCAAATTATTTTCCAAACTTTGATTATACAGAGAAATCCTAGTTTTTTCTATTCAATGTCTTCTTCGTCACAAGATGAAATTATAGAAATCTCAAGTTCGCCATCGATCTCCATATGCTGGGGATTACGATTTTGCTACAAATTCAATTGATTTATAAATCAACCGAATAAATTACGAAAGATAGTTTTTGTTTGATTCTCACTGAATTAATTTCTCTACCCAAATGACCAACTTATTGATTCTTAACAATTATACAGTTAAAATTTTTATCATAAAAAAATCAACAAGAACATATCGTTCATCATTTTAAAAGATTACTAGGGTTTAGTCATACAGAACAATAAATCTTAACTTGAGAGTAAAGCTAAACTGAGAAATCTAGTCATCGCGATGCTTGTGGTGTTAAACTTGTAATTTGAATTTAAATTCAAACTAAAATATCTATTTCTCTAACTTGACTATTCAAATTTAAATTCGAGTTTAAGAAGAAAACGAAATAGTTAATTTTTAACTTTGCGTTTTCAAATCTCTAACCGTGTACACATTTCCGCCTTCACCCTCAAATTTGAGATTGTGCATTTACAGTCTAGATATTTGAGTTTAATTTGAATTCTAGTTTCAAGTTCGACTTGTATGTACGGTGCTTGCGGTGTTATAATAAAAATTACCAAGAAAATGAATAAACTGAAATTCAAGAATATGTAAAAGTTAAAAACATAGAACCACCAATACCGCAAACACCACGAGCACCGCAAACAACACAGTTTTCTATGACACTAAAAGTTTTTTAAAATTGAATTATTTCTCTGTAATTGATTTTTCTATAAATTCACTTATTTCTTTTTAGTTGATTTTTCTACAAATTCATATTCCCCTTCATATGGACTTTTCATCACTGTTATATAAACATCTAGAAATTAGCGTATTCAGGAATTTTCTATTATACAACGGAAAAATATCGGTATTTTAACTTTTAACTAACCGATAAATATTTCCTGAACTTCAGAAAAACTCCTGATTTTCTTCCTGTTTTTGAAAAAAAAATGTCCTGATAAAATCCTGATTTCCAATAAAAAATCCCTGATTTCCGAAATTTCGATCTGGCATCCCTGGTTCGGCGACATCTTTAGTTTGAAAAAAATTTATTAGACCTTGCTTTACATAGACTTACAGTCGCCAATCAAGAATACTCGTATTCATAAACGCAAGACGAGAAAAGTAGACAGACGAAACCGACGGATAAATGGTGTCCGAGTATAGATGATATACATATTTTTATAAAAATATTTTCGACAAAAATAAGTTTTCAATTGTAGTTTCTAGATAGTAAACGAAATCATTTGATGGCCACATCAACACCCCAATCACCAACTGGAAATGTTGTTGATCCAAATACACGAGATTTCTATCAACAAGTATCGACTTGGTTAAATGAATTCTTACAATTAACACCATTGACTGACATCGAATGTTGTATTCGTTCATCTTCAACAAATCTATCATCGATTTTAACCATAAGTGGCGGCGTACCAGACGCGTCCTATCTACGTTCATTTCCCTATGAACCAACAAATCGTATCAGTATTCCATCAGCAACAGTTACACCTATTCCGCCAACAATAACTGAACAACAACAATCAATTGTTAATCAAAATAATCCATCGGTCTATCGTAGTGGTTATATTCTTTCATTGAATATGCTTTGGCTGTCGATTGATCAAAAACTCTATCTATGGAAATATCCGACTATGATCGATCTTATCGAATTAGAATTCGATTCGATTGTGCTCGCTTGTGATTGTGTTCGTCGTCGTAAATCGACAACAACGAATCTAACAAAGAAACTTGCTCATTCAACATCATTTCTCGGCTCATGGCTGCCATCAGTCATGTCATCAGCACCGAAATTTCCATCGACATTAACAACAAATGATTTAATCGAACATTTCGTTCATTTATTATTCATTTTAACTAGTCAAGATATTCTTATCTATACAATTGACGATCAACAATCGTCGAACTATCAACGTTGGTATACAACGCCGACATTGAAATATTCATTGAATCAAATCGGATATTTTGATACGTTAACAACATCGAACGAACGATTCTTTCTCGGTGGACAATGTGGAGATGTTTATGAATTTTTCTACGATGAAAATACGAAATCAACATTAACGAAACTTGGTCAAACATTTCTTTCGAATCTTGTACCAAGTTTTCTTCAACTGACAAGTTCAGGACAATCAAATGGTTCATCATCATTAGTTGTCAAACAAATAACAATTGACCATCAAAAATTGCTTCTCTACGCTCGATTAGCTAATGATTCATTGCATATCTATGATATTTCAAATGACAAAGGTCAACGTTTATTTACTTATACATTCGATGATTTAATTAGTAAACTCAAACAAAAACAAACGATTGCCTACGATGATTATCGACCATTTCTAACCATGTATACCGTTCAATCGCATGAATCACATCTATTCAATTTAATTATTGTTACACGTACAGGTATTCGATTGTATTATACAATGATTATGTCAACAGTTCCAAATACAACAAATCCCAATCTACAAAGTCAACAACCAAGTCGTTTGGAATTGATTCATGTTCGTTATCCACCATCGATATCCAATCTGCCATCAGCAGCAACTCATCAAGCTATTTTTCGAACAGCCTATGTCGATATGAATTGCTTATTTTTATTTACAAGTGATTCGAATCGACCGCAAGCATTTGGTCGCATGATTTTAATTATTAATTCGGATTCAACATTATTAACATCAACAACATTATTATCAAATAATTTCAATGATTCAACATTAAATCAACAACAACAACAACAGCAGCAACAGCAACAACAATTTCAACAACGACCTATATCAGAAATGCAATCACAATTATTCAATGAATTAGTTCTTGTTCAAGAACAAATATCTCTTTTAACATTAAATATTCTTCCATTACATTTCGATCTAACACAAACACCAACATATCAACCACGTATTGGTCCATTAGCATCGAATTATCGTTATATGATTCAAACATATGATTCAATCATAACATTCGATATTCCACGTTCAACTGAACATTTACGTTTGCTACTTTTCTATGATCAACAAATTCATTCATTATTAATGAAACAATTTTTTACTTATTATTCATTACGTTATTCATGTTCGATGAGTTTAGCATTGACATTAACATCATTACAAGATTTGAATTCAACAACAAGTACACGAATGAATGATGATCGTTTACGTGATCTTGCTTTTCAAACATTTCTTTGGTATTCAAGTTCAGCTTATTTACAATATTTAGAAACACTTCAACAACAACAGCAACAACAAATACCTTTAGATCAAACACGATACAATCAATATCAACCACAGCAACCATTTAATCGTTCATCGACATTTTTACCATCGATCTTTCTCAAACAACGACATTTCATTGAACGTTATATTATTCCTCTTCGTATCAATGCAATTCTCTTTGTTCTCAGCGATATTCTTCGTCCAATATGGAATCAAACGTTAATCGAATTGAAATCACTTTCAAAACAAGATAAAACTGTTTATTATATATTTCATTCGATACATGATTTCAATGAAATTAAAAATCTTCTCAAACAATTAGAATATTTCTTGAAAAAACTCGCACCACATATGTGTTGTACATGGTCGACTAAAGATGATCTACCTGAATACAATGAACAATTAGCACAACGAATTTTAACACAACAAAATCTTCAAATACAACCACATCAACAACAACAGCAACAACAATTATCAACTATGAATACAACAAATAATCTTTATCTTCGTTCGGCATTAACCGGCCGTTTAAATGAACAAACACCTCAACAATCGATTCATCATGCACATAGTTATCCAAATATTTCAACATACGCTCAATCACCATATGCACAACCAAATCCATTGAATACATCGATTACATCAGCCATCAATCCAGCAGCTGATTTTACTCTTTCATCGCCATTACCAACTGTTCCATCGGTTGGCTCACTTTTTAGTACATCAATGCAAAATTTACCTCCTGCTCCTAATTCACTATTTCCTACTATGAGTACGCCATTAATGAATCAATCAACAGCCACAAACACAACAACAACAGCAGCAGCAACTCCAGCTCCACCTCAACTCAATCAACAATATTTTCTTTCAGCAACATCTCTCCTATCGATCAATGATCTTCTACAAGAAATCGATTACTATCGAACAATATGTCATATGATTCAACGTTTAATTGAATTATTATCATTATGGCAAATTATAAATGAACATCGAACAGATATGTTAATCGAACGTTTACCCGAATCATATTTAAATCTTTTCAATGGTACCAATGGTCCATTTACTGTTCGAACATTATTAGATTTAGATACACTTTTTTATGATACACTCGTTGCAGCTTTATTAACATCATACGAACAAAATGAATCGATATTCGATCAATTAATGGGTCGTCTAGTTGATGAATGTCCGAAATTATGTCCAATTGAAAAATTAATTCTCTACAAAGTTGATCTCTTTCTTAAACCATCATCAACATCATCATTGACAACACAAACAATGAATGATCAACATCAACGTTTAAAACAAGCTTGTCAATTATATAAACAAGTTTGTGATCGTGTTAATATAACATCATTTGGCATGACACTTTACACATTTCATATGTATGATGAACTATTAGATTTATGTGTAACATCAGGCACAAAACGTGATCCATGTCAACAAGCATTGAATTATTATTATGGACAATACGATGATCAACAACAATTTCTTGATGTTTATCAACGACGATCCGAATGCTATCAAGCATTAATCGATATTCTTGAATTACTCTATCAACGTGATAATGAAACACATTTGAAAACAACAAATGACGGTAGTTTAACATTAAATGATTTTCTTCGACATTGTTTGTCGTATGATGATGAATTTCTACATGTGAAAATCTTCGATTGGATGTTAAATAAACAATTAAATGAAAAATTAAAAACCTACAGACAAATGACGCCTTATCTAGAACGTTTCATACGATATCGTTTGAAATTAACCAATTTCAATGATTATATTACACTTGATGTTGCTATTGCCGTTTTACAAGTGGCCAAAGATTATACAACATTATGTCAAGTACTTTTGCATTTAATCGATCTTGCTGATCCACATGTCACATTCGCCGATCGATTATGTTATCTAGCTGAAGCTTTACAAATTGCACGTTCAGCAAGTGCATCATTATTATCAACATCCACAACCGCCACACTTGGCCAACAAACAAAATCGAATACCGATCGACAATTAGCTGACTTAATTCCAACACTTGAACAACGTTTGCAAACGGCATTTGTTCAAAAACAAATCTACACAGATTTACAAATGTATCTACGTGCACTGGATAGTCAGGCAATGATATCAACCGATAAAACTGAATATGAACAATATATTAGACCAATCGAAGAATCCATTGGTAAATTAGATTCAGCTCTATTCGATGCAACAGAATTATTTGTTGATTATGCTGAAAAATATGAATTATACGAATGTCAATTATTATTATTACAATTAGATGGTAATGAAGAGCCGAGTATTTTGCAGACGATTTGGAGACGTTTATTACGAAAAGAAGTCAATGATTTATTTCCATCGACAATGAATTTAACTGGTAATAGTTATGAACGTATCGTTATTTTACAACAACATTTAATTGAACGTTTAAGAAATTGTCGAAAGAAACGTTTACGTTTACCAATTGATTTTATTCGTACTGAATTAAAACAAATTGTTCATACATTAAATAATCTTTGTGGAAACGCCGAATTAATATCAACGGAAGATTTCTCCAATAAAATTCTGTCAGATTTATAGAATTTCAAGTGCGCAAACATATATATGTGTGTCTTCATTATGTTATTATTATTGGCTCGAATGCATATGCATATAATAGGACTCTCTATTTTTCTTTTTCTTTCTTCTTTTTTTCGCTTTATTACCATATGAAAACAAATAAAGATTTGTATTCAAGAACTTAGATGAATTAAATGTTTATATCACAGAAATGAACTTAATCAATAAGAAGACATGCGAGATTTTCATTTTCTATCGTCTATAAGTGCATTTTCAATGAGCATCTGACACGTATCGGTTTATTTTTTTGCACTCAAATGCTCTTAAATCGGTACAGTTCGTTTTAACAAAAGTTGTTCGAGATGTTCATTTGGTCCAACAGGACATTCGTCGATTTTCGTTCGATGAAAATGAAATGCTGGATTCACCCATTTAGCACATGAACATTTCTCGCCAACCAATGAATATCGACCTAATTTAGCTTGACATTTCGAATTTGGACATTCAATATCACCATCATTGATATCTTTGTCATAGATATCAGTTAACCAAACTGGTTGAACCGTAAATAATTCCTGTTGACAATAGTTTTTCTCATTCGATTCGGCATTTTGCTTGGCTTTATATGCTGAACTACGTGCTTGAATATCAAATCGTCCTTTGCCCATAATATGCAGAACAAGATCATTGTTAGTAAATAAACTATGACGACATAATTTACATTTGTATTCTTTCGTTGCAGATCTCGTATCAATTGTTGGAAGAACTTTGTCAATTTGTTTAACTTGATCGGATTGTTCAGGTGTGTATATATAATTCAATGAATGATAGAGACGTAATTGTCTAGCAAAACCAGCATTTGGATATACGCATGGACGGGCAGTTCTCAGCCGTTCGAGTGCTGCATCATATGATAGATTATGTTTTTTCATTAAATAAGCACAAGCGATGGTCGCACTCCGAGACATACCTAAAATAAAGTCGAATTGAGAATGAAGATTTCGAAGAGACGAGATTTACCAGCTTGACAATGAATGAGAACATTTCCATTTTGATGTTTTGCTTGTTCAATAAATTGATAACAAGCTTCGAATTCACTGATTAAATCAATCGATTCATAATCATAAGCATGAATATGTTTACGTATACGGCGATCATTTTCCGGATGTTTTGGATCATAGTCGAGTACTGTTAGAATATGTGTAATATTGAGTTCGTCGAGTGTATCGTGATTTCTCGATGAATCGATGTCACCAAGCCAGAGATGATCATCGATTTTATCGGCACTAAACACTATTTTATTTGTATTCATGACTTGAAAACAATTGAAATGAAATAAAATAAAACTAGATATAGTGAATATTGGCCTAGTATTTCATAAGTTTTTCATGATGAGTCAAAAAACACACACTAATCGAACGAACTGATGCAAAGATGTCACTGCCAATCGATACAGAATCTTTTTTTTTTGCTATTAATAGACACAAGTTCGTGAGCGAGTGTATTGAGTTGAATAATACAATTGTTTATTAACAACAATCGTACGTACTGGTACCCACACACGAAATCAAAGTACTCAGACGTGATTATATCCTGGTTCGTATGGTTTCTATTCAATTTTGTTTCAAGTACTTCGTTGATTATCTTTGTTGATAAATCAATAATTTAATGTCTCTTCCTGGGAATTAGTTTTTTGAGATACAATGATATTCTATTTGATGCACAGTAGGTACGATGACTAGTTAATACTTTTTATTGTCTACTATGGAATCGATTTCACAATGAGCTGACAGGAAGATGTCAATCGATGAATATAGTCTTTCAGTAGACAATCAACAAAAATGTCCTGTATATTTCTTCTTCCGATGAGAGAAAACAATGATGACAAACGCACAAAAGTTAAAATATAAAGAAATATGCGGATATAATTGACATTGAACATCTTTTCTTTCCTAGTAAACTAGTGTCATCGTGCTTCATTAATGATCATACTCTTGACTTGCCCTATTTTTATCAGTAAGAAGTAAACTATCTTTTATTTTCTTTCTTTTAAGTAACAAATGCATGTCTACATTGACTAAGAGAATAGACAATTGAATTTATTCAATATTTATCGAGTTTTATGATAGTTTGAGACACTTGAAAAGAAGACTCGTTTCAATTAAATTATCTCGTCATATTTAATGACATAAGGCGAATTCATTTGACATAAAGTACTTTTTCGATCGACTTGATCAATAATTTCAAATGGATTTGACAAGTTTGTTCTCCTTCTTATTGGCAAATAACTATTGCTCCACATCTCTCAATTTGATTTAACATCAACATGACATTCAATGACCAGGACAAAAGAGAAGAAAAAAAGATCTATATATCTATCAAAGCTAGGTGTAAGTACAGTTGCATATTGTTGTTTTCTAGGAATAAATTCGATATATATGTATGTATATATCTGTCATTCGTGTAATTATTCAATGAACTTTTGTCACAAAAGGATAAATATGAATTATTTCTAGTATTTTTCTTTTCTTTTTCCACTCTCAACAATAAATTTGTTCGATCTACTAGAGAATCAATTGAGATAATTGCTATTTCACCTGAAAACTTTCTTCTTGTCATACCAGTAATTCAATCAACTTGAATCATTTACGCTGATTCCCCGTACGAGTGTTTTCTCTTAGTATTTTTCAAAACAAGCGTCTCGGAAGTAACGTTATGAAAAAAAAACGATCCTTTCTCATTTAGATAGAATTTCTTTCCTTAGGATAGATGTAAACGATGATTAGATTTTTTTTCAAAGACAGTCTAGTCATAAGAGAAAACATCTGTTCCCAACATTAGTTTTTCTCTTCTTTGCTTTTTTTAAATAATCGCTTTTGAAGGCCTGACATAAATTACCAATTGATGTCAAATGAAAAAAAAAATATTCGTTTTTTTTTGTTGAGAATCTTGTGAAGATATTCCACTGAAAATAAGAAGAAAACTTATTAGACCAGTGACATTTTTCAAATAATTAGATCCGCTTTGTTATGTAAAAAAAATTTTTTTTTCAAGTGTTAAAAATGGGTGCCTTTTGTTTTTTTTAATTGCTCCTATTTTCAAATATTTATATCGTATTAATCAGCATTGAAGTTCTCACGCACATATAGTTTTTCTTTTAATTTCATTTCTATAGTTTCTTCAAAACAATATGAAGAAGACGCAGCAGCAGTTAAGTAGAGAAAGACGACGGAAACGAAAATCGTTCGTCTATATTTCCCAATCTAATATACCATCGAGATCTTTGGACATTAACATAGCTAGGATCTATCCCTTAACGTATCCCGATTACGATCAACGATGGTTCATTCTATTCGATACTCTCCTTCTAAGAGAAGAATATGTAAATTAGCATCTCTTTTTTGTCTCCTGAAAATATAATATCGACTGAAGAAAATTCAATTCTATCGATTGAATAAATAAATTAATTGAACACATGTATTTCGATCGCACTAATTGTTTTTTTCTTGATGTTATTAGTACATATTTTCTGTGAGTTTTGTTTGATTATATTTCGTTTTCTTATCTCGATATAATTATTGAAAATAAATTCTTCTTCTCGAGTTATGTCAAGGTCCATTAAGTATTTTCATCAAGAAGAGAACCATAAAAAATATTTATTCATTCGATTAAGACTTATTGTTAGAGAAAAGTCTCTTGAGTATTTTTTCGATTGGTCCCTATCGATGGAACATACATGTGTGTGTGTAGGACTTACTTTTGACGTCACATGATCAACATAGAAGTCGACCAAAAAGCAAATCGCTTGATAAGATTTCTTCTTTTCTTAGTTTTGCCTGTTATTCGGTCATAATGTTGCCCATTATGATTGTTTTTAGTTCACATTCGATAAAATAAAAATCAAGATTATGGATCTAGGATAGGTTGTTTCTGTCTCTTTTTTGGATATCATCTTAGACAACTAAGAGACAAAGAACAAATAACATCAAGCTTTTTTGAATGTGTTTTTGTCATTTGGTCACAGGAGAAAAGCGAAAAAATAGACCAAGGAGAATAGAGAGAGAAAAAACTAATTAATCATTGTGACAATAGAGCATTTTACATGAAAACTTCGGCACATAAAAGAAGCAAATCTTGCATGTACCACCTAACTCTAATTCTCAATGATTATTCAATCTTATTGTATTTATACTGCTTATCGACCCGTTTCTATTTCTCTTTTCATAACAGAAAACCTAATGATTTGTTTTTTTTTAAACGGAATCTGTTAATATTCTCAAAGCCCCCGTTCGTCATATTTGTAAAAACAAAAAAAAACCGAAAAACAAATTATGTCTTGTTGTTTTTTCTCGCAATATTGTTGACCTTTCATATAGTCTTATTCATTAGTATTTCGTTATTCTTTATACGCAAAGTGCTTCGATAGTCTATGACACTTTTTCCTTTCATCGAATTTAGTCTACTGAATAGTTATCTTAAAGAGAAAATCTAATCATTTTAGAATTTAATAGGATGATAGAAGACGAACGACAAAATAAACGATAGAGGAACGATGGAGAAAACAAACACGAACTAGAGAGAAAAGAAAATAGAGAGAGATGGTAAGAGAGAAAACGACGTGTAACATTCGCCGTTATTCTAATAAACGCTTTTTGGAATATTTAATCCATTAATGTCGGATAGTTTTACAATAGAATCATTTCGTCGACGAAAACAAATTTGGTTTTAATTACCCATTTAAAATCTCGAATGAAACAAACTCATAACAAGAAAATATAATTTTTTTTTCATAGATTTGATTTTCAGTTAAAATATTCCCTCGACAATAGCTTCGTTATCTACACATTCTTGTTGAAACGCATCTATTCTAGACGAACGTGACTCTCTTATTCTTCCTGCTGATCCAAATGTCATTCTCATTCAACCTTCGCCTATTTCTGACAAAATAAAAAAAAACGAAGAAGAAACCTATTAAGCAATATTTTTATTTTGATTCAATTTTTTCGTTTATTCCATATGTATAATTCACATGTATTTACTATCTCAATTCTCTCAACTTGTCTCATCGACAATTTTAACCAATGATTCCAATGATACATCATCGTTATCAATATTTCACGATGTTCAAACAGCGACTGACTCGTCACGATCAATAATTTTAACAATTTCTATTGCTATTTCACTTTCAATTATCTGTCTATTAACAATTTTGGGTAATATTCTTGTTCTTATTGCATTATGTGTTGATTTTGCTCTTCGATCACCGACGCATTTGCTAATGGGAAATTTAGCGTGCGCTGATCTTTTATTAGGTAATTAAGTTTTTCTTTTTTTTCTTTTTTTACGTCGTTTCATAACAAAAAGAAATTTGTGAATTAATTGATGCTCGAAGCATTTTTAATACGCAAAACACACAATATGTTATGTCGACACGGACTGCGTTCTTTTTCCCCTTCGTTTCCGGGTTGAATAAGAACTTAGTTTTTTTTTTATATATGTCTATTAAATCGAAAGAACGATTTAACAAAATATTTTTTTGATATGTCAGCCATGTTTCATGATGATTTAATACATCAAAGAGTATCCTATTATTCAACTGCAGACAAACTGACAGCTCGTTCAGTCGAGACACTATTTTCGTGATCGAAAATCATCGGTTTCGTATTAAGCAATCTGTCTGGGCAAATGTGACAGATGATGTCCCATGACTTCCTGAGAATTCAGATCATCTCGAATATCTCTGTGACAGAAATGAATGCATGAAATTTAAGATCTATCATTTAATGCTAACTTGAATTTGTTTGTTGCTTGTTAGGTATTACAGTTTTACCATTTTCTGGTACGCTGGAAATTCTTCATGGACGATGGCCATTTGGCCGGACATTTTGTCATGTATGGTTAGCTATTGATGTTCTCTATTGTACAGCTAGTATTTATGGTCTAATGTTTATTTCAATCGAACGATATATTGGTGTGACAAAACCATTACGTTATCCGATCATCGTGACACGTCGTCGTACGATGTTCGCCATACTTCTAGCGTGGATCGTTGCTGCATTCGTATCGATAGCGCCGTTTCTTGGCTGGCGTAAACAAGTGAAATCGAATGATGGCACTTGTGAAGTCAATGACGATTTGTCCTATGTATTTTTTTCGTGTTCATTTTCATTTTATATTCCGTTAATTATTATACTTTGTCTATATGCACGAATCTATGGTGAAGCAACTCGACAATATGAATTTCTTGCTGGTGGACAAAAAAAAGTTCATCTAAAGCAAGTCGTTGGACAAGAAGAACCAGTGACATTACGTATACATTTACCGAAAAATCTTTCGACATTATCAAATGGCAAGAAGCCTTTATCACAAGTGTTATCGACTGGTCCGAATAAGTTCTCTCGATTAAAACGAGAAAGAAAAGCTGGTAGATTGAATTATTAACAAGAACAAATTGATTTATTTTTGTTTGTTTTTTTGTATCCTAGCAAAAACATTGGGCATCGTTGTCGGAATGTTTATTTTGTGTTGGTTACCATTTTTTCTTCTTCTACCAATTAGTAAGTTTATTATTAAGAGACTTATTCTTGAAAAATGTCACTTAATCTTAAGTTCTTGATTATTAAATTTCGTTTTGTTTTCTGATTTCTTCGACATACATTAACGAATTAGATTCACACGACTAATTTTTCTCTTCTCTTGATCTCGTTTAGAATCGTTGACATCTATCGATCCGGGCGTGTTTTTCTCAATATGTTTTTGGCTCGGCTATTGTAACTCATGTTTTAATCCGTTTATATACGCATTTTCTAGTCGAGAATTTCGAAAGTAAGAAAAACTAGAACGAATTTTCGACGATGACGATGATTTTTCTTCGTTCAGAGCATTTAAATCAATTTTAAAATGTCAACGTATCAAAAAATATAAGCCAGCAGCACATTTCTATCGTATATCTTTGTCGACACGTGAACGTTTTCGAGCGCGACGATCACTCAGCTGTGATATAAATGGTTCTCAATCGTTTGGCATATCCGATTCGATGACGAGTCGTGGCACATCGACTGATAGCCAACGGCATTTCGCATTGGTCCGTGCAGCTCGATGTTCTCGAACGATTTCATCACGAATATCCAAGCGTGAATCAATTCTTGATGCTGCTGCAGTAACGATACAAAAATCGTCATCAGCACCTATTAATACCAGTCCATGGCATCTTCGAAAGTCGTTGAGTGTCAGATAAGAAAAAAAAAGGAATTCAACTTAATCGAATAGCTTTTCTTTTCTTTTTGTTGACTATTTTGTTCAAAATTCAATGCGAAAACAAAATAAATGTAATGAAACTAGTCTTTTATAGAAAAATAAAATGATTAATTTTTTTTTCAATGATTGTGTGACTTTTTTTTTTCATTAATGAAACAGGTAGTCAGACGTCATTCTGACCTTTTTTTGTCTGGATAATGCAAGCCTCAGTAGCCATCCGTCTGCACTTGTTTGACTTGCGTGTCAAATGACGAAGGTGATGATGATGATGATGATTATGATGATGAAAATTTGATCATCATCATGCTTGTTTGTTGCGCCGTATACACACTCCGAACAGGTGTCGGACAGAGCCCGTAGGGCCTTTGTTTCATTTTTTCCTCTCTTTGCGTGCCAACGTCTGTTCTCTCTTTCTTTCTTTTTTTTTGTCTGTTCTCTTGCAAATAGTATACTGACCATTCGTTCGATGTTTTTCCGGTACATTGTTTTCTAAATTATATGCCGACTAATCTAGACATCTAATCAATTCTTTATCGTTGGAAAAGATATATGTACATGTGTGTATGTGTGTGTCCTCGATGTTTTTCAACTTGACATCTGAAAAAAACATAAAGCGACGAGATTGAAGATGTGCGAACAAGATTAGTTGAGAGGAGTAGTTCGTCAGCATGTAGATTATCGATATCGATTATAATGAGTTTAGTGGGCCTTGTCAATGCCGATGAAGAAGAATAAAAAGTGAAATAGACAAACAGAAGGCCATCCGGATCCGCCACCATCCAACAACGGAAATCAGAAAATATATGTATTGTAGTGACGATCCCCTGCGGTGCTCTTATTTAGAGAAAAAGAAGAAAGATGAATAAATGAGGTTGGGCTGTTCGATGACGCGCGAACGGTCATCATTCCCTCATTTTTTTTCGGTTCACGGTCGTTTTCACAGTATTAGCTCGAGAGAGAGAGAGAGAAATAGTAATCATACTATTTTCTTGAAATAGTTCAATAGTCGCGACTGGACACAATGACGAGAAAATAAGACAGAATGAAAGAAAAGAATGAGGTTGACATTATGTTTTATCGGTAGCACTTGATAGTTTTATGAGATACGTTAATAAATAAAAAAGACATGATCGAGTTCTTTTTTCTCTTTCGCTTTCTCTCTCTGATTGATTCAAATGAATTAGTTTGATCAAGAACTTGAACTAAGTGTTTTCTTGAAGATAAGATCATTTTGTCTTAAAGTAATATAAGTAGCATTTTTTGTTCTCTTTTGACGGAAATTCATCACTCCTGGAGGCCATTCACTCACTGTCCGTTGTTTAATATGCATGCATGAATCCTATCTATCCGAACAAGCTTTTGCTCTCATCTGTTTCTCGTTTCCGACTGAAAATCTTGAGTGTATTACATCATATCGTCGTCTTATGACATGTTACGATGAATCCTACGACGAAATGTATTCATTCATCCATCTATCTATTTCTGTTTTCTATGAATAGAAAAGACAAAAGAAATGTATGTGTGCATGTGATGTGAAAAAACTTGCGTGATGTTCAACTCAGAGTAAATTAAAATCGACCAGCAGTAGGCTAGTACTAGCATCATCATCATCCGGTTAGATTAGCCATAGTAGAACTAGTCAAGTAAGCAAACAGACACGATTACATGCTCTCCTTTGTTCACAGTCAACTAATTGAACATTTATATTCTACGTGTATGCATGTGCGTTTTTCTTTAGTTTTGAAGAAAGAAAGATGGGACGTCGATCGAAATTGCCCGTTTGTGGAAATGGTATTGTCGAAATTGGAGAAGATTGTGATTGTGGATTGAATAAGGTAAACAAAACACGATTATTTCTATACTTGTGAAATGTTAGAGTGAACTAAACTAATTTAAAGATTTGCTTTATTCCTTCGAGAACACAGACGTGTACAAAGTAATAATCAGTTTCGGCAGATTTGTTTTATATCAAGATTTATTCATGATAATCTACTACTCAGTCACGACTAGCAATGATAATGCGAGAAGGTCAAATGACGTTCATGCTTTGCTAACATGCAATATTTTAGAATGAATAAATGAGAAGATAAAAGATATCTATCGTTGTTTTTGTCATAGAGTTGTGTTTCTGTCGAAGCTTGTTGCAATCCTCGAACCTGTCAATTCTATCCAGGAGCTGAATGTCTATCAGGCTCGTGTTGTTCAGGTTGTAAACTATTGCCTTCAGGTTATACATGTCGTGCATCAAGAAATACTTGCGATGTACCTGAAGTCTGCAATGGAACGTCTCCTCAGGTACGGAAATACTCAACGAACGAGTGCACAACATATCTCTCTACTTCTCTCTTCTATTTAAACGACAGTGTCCAGACGATGATACTCTTCTTGATGGTTCATCATGTTATCAAAATGAAGGTACATGTTTTCATGGAACATGTACTGGTGCACAACAACAATGTATCGAACTCTGGGGTGAAGGTGCCAAAGTAGCACATGAATCATGTTACACGAATTTCAATCCCACTGGTTCAATGACAGGTCATTGTGGTTATGATTCTCGTTTGAATAAATATATTCCGTGTTTTGATAAGTAAATTTTCATTTGTTGAGATAGAAATCGTTTCATATCTACGTACATATTCTGTGTTTAGTGATGTTAAATGTGGTCTTTTACATTGTGAAGGTGGAATGTCTTATCCTCGAATAGCGTCATCGAATTTTATGATATTCAATGTGAATACTCGTGAAGGATCATTCGAATGCAAGTAAGACAATTGAACAAATACAATTTCGTTGTTGATTCGTTTTTATTTTCATTTAATAGAAGTATTTCAAGTCCAGTTCATTCAGTTCTAGTCAATGATGGAAGTATGTGTGGTGAATCGAGTTTTTGTCAAAAGAATACATGTGTTCAACAAAAAACGGAAAGATCATGTGATTCATTGAAAACATGTTCAGGCAATGGCGTAAGTCATTCACATTTTCAATTTCCTCTCAGTTTTTTTTATTTGTACAGGTTTGTACAACAATGGATGTCTGCTTTTGTAATCCATCGTGGAAAGGAAACGATTGTTCGATCTATGATTATAAACATGAAGATTTACGTTTGTACAATCGTTCATTACCATTTGCAACTGGTTTGTTTTCATTTCACGAGATTGTGTTTTCAATTTCTTTACATTGATTTACGTATAAATAGATTCTGTATCGCCAACTGCATTCGCAGGAGTAGCAACGATAACATTTCTTTTATTTATTCTATGCATTATCATTTCATGTTTATTTCGGTAGGAATTTTGCTAATTTTTAAATAAAATCCCTAAAAATCTGTCTTCCAGTAGTAAAAATCATCGACGTCGTCAAAAATCTCATGAATTAACCGTTTTACCTCCATCGACACTTTCTCCGCAACTCACAATCAATCCAGCAGATATCAATCTCAACGAATCACCAATCGTACCAACATTTCCACATCCATCAAATACAAATCTCGTTTCAACACCAGTTCTCATTCATCGTTCACCGTTCATGGCCAGTAATCGTTCGATTACAAGTGCTTGCACTGGTCTCTCCTATGTTCCCACTGATACTCCTCGTTCTGTTCGATATTCTACTCGAAAAACACCACCGAGTGTTATGTTCAGTGATTCTGAAACGCCACGCAGTCGACCACGACGATCGACTCGTCATATCGGTTCACCTTACCACCACCACCATCATCAACAACAAACTTATGCAACGTTAACATTAAAACAGCCTAATCAATTGAAAAATTTATCCGTATCATCGAAAAAGATTTACGATGATATCGATAAACTTTCAACAAACGAACATTTACGAGATTTTATTCAAGTACTTGATTCATTTGCGCAAGAAAAATTCGGTGGTAATGAATCTCTTCAAATTGCATCAAGTCCAACGGAAACCAACGATAGTGGTTATCAATCAAGTAAACAATTCATTCATTCAGATGAATATGCTGTTGTTGTTAAACCTAAACCTAAAACTGAACAATTTCGACAACGACGACGATCATATTCATCGAATGATCATAACGAACATTATTGCACATAAAAACGCAGAGCATTTATAAATTGACACATTGTCTTTTCTTTTACGACATTGAATAATCAATAAATATATATATAAATTAATGTGACAAAAAATGTTCGAACTTGTTCTTAGATTTCTTGAGGGAATCATATATCAATCGAATAAGAACGTGTTTTTGATCGTGAAAGACCGATATTTCACAAGGCAAACCAATGAATAAATGATTTATTAAGCCATACTCAGAAGAATTCTTGATTTGAAACGAAAAGACACACAGTTCGCATCTATTTCTATTCTATGCTTGATAAAATCTATTTCGGTGAATGAATCAATTTCATTAGAACTAATTCAATCTCGATTATTTCATTATTTAGAAATGCTTTTTCTTTTTGCTCGATAGAAACAAGAAAAGAAAAGAAGACAAAGTACTATGCACCAATTCTCATTGTCTTTCTTTTCTTTCAATTAAACAAAAAAAAGTTTAATCTTTCTGTTTTAATAATAAATCCGTTGACATAAAGCTCATCGTAATATAATACGTGCTTTGATCACACATGTCATTTAATCACAATGAATTAGTTGAACATAAAAAAGCAAGCTTTTATTTCATTAAAAATGACGCTCGTCTTTAAACAAAACAAAAAGAGATTATGTCGTTTTTGTGTTATCATTTTCTCAATTTTCTTCACACTGATTATCTAGTAGAAAGAAAATATCGTTTAACATTTTCATATTGGGATATTCAACTGATAACATTCGATTAATCATTGATTATCTGATTCCCTTAGATCAAAGCAAATCATTTGTTTAATTCTTAGTCTCATTTCGATATTGATCAATAAAATTTTTCTTTAATATGTATATATACATAATACATCATTGAACAAAAAAAAACAAAAGTAATCTATAATAACATAGGTAGTATGTGTATGTGCGTGCGTGTGTTTTTTTCCTGCTCTTATTCCAAAGACCACAAAAATTACAAAATACAATCGAAGCGAAAAGAGTGAAAAAAAGAAAAGAAAACAAGATAGGCTGCGTTTTGTGTCTGATAAAAAATACTTGAATATGCGGAATGAAATTTGAATTCAACGCTGCTTGATATGTATGAACGACATTGAGATTTCCATCAGACGGATGAATTCTTAGGCGAAAAATTCTCGAGATGATACACGTGTATAAGCATGCGAGGGAGATTTTCGTGGTCCTTCTTCTAACGCATATGAACCTTCGTCTTTTTTACGCATTCGATAGATAATAAACATAACAAGTAAGATAGCAGCTAACATTCCAATGACGACACCGCCAACAATGCCTAAATAGGAAAAAGAAGAACGTGAACGTTTTGTTTGTTCGATGAACGTACCAACGAGAATTCCTGGTTGAGAAAATAGATCACGCCAAAGATTAGCCGGACCGAATGGCAATTTTGATGTCGAAGAATAATCGAAATCTTTTCGATTGTTCTTATCGGAATCTAATATTGAATTGGTTTCTGGATGTTTAACCGAATCATTATCATCCGAGAATGATATATCTTCATTATCGGTCGTTTCATTGTCGAATTGATCGTCATTTGAATAGGAATCATTTTCTTCTTCGTAATCACCTTTCGGTATTTCCTCGGGTTGAATCTGCACATTCGTCGATGATTTATTCGGTAAATTCGATTTCATTGTTGAAGAAGCAGGCAATTCGTCCAGTACTTCAGGTTCTTCATCATAAATCTCTATTTGAAATTAAATTCAAGTATTTGATAATTCAATTCTGTGCGTGTGCATCGCGTACCTTCATCATTCAGATCATCACTATTTAAAGGTACTGAAGTAGTTGAACTTGAACGAATATTATTATTATTATTATTCGATAAACCAATCACAGATTCATACTAAATTGAAATTCAAAGGTTAGCTTCTTTTTTTTATTGAATTTCAATCAACTATATACGTATATCGTGCCAATGCATTAGCATGACTCGTTCGTAAGAAAAGAAAACTTCTAAATAGAAACGTACTTGGTTTACTTGAGCACTGACGTTAATTGGACCTTGAAGAAGAAGTACACAGAAAATGATTAAACATGAACATGTCCAAAACGAATAGATATCATGTAATCGTAGATAGGAGTTTGACTGATTTGTCATGATTAAGATTTGAATTTCGCTAATGTTGATTTATCTATTTATTTATTTTTGATGTTTAGTTGAAAACGTAACTTGTCTTCATTTGACGATGTCACGATTGTTCGAGCACGAATAATAAATGAAATCCATTAGTTGTATTGGGAATAGTTCGAGATGGTAGAGTAGTAATAGTTGTCGTCGTCGTCGTCTTCGCCGATGATGGAATTGAAGAAGAAGAAAAAGAAAGAAGAGAGAATGAATAGTCTTTGGTTCTGTACGACGAACGCTTGATATCTATCTAGAACGGAAAGAGAAAGAAGGAGAAGAGAGAAAAAACGAGAGAGAGAGAGAAAATGAATACAAATACATCTTTTTCTCTAGTCTTTCTTCTTCTTTTTTTTGTATAGAAAAGAAGAGGAAGAAACAAAAAAAAACCATTATGGTCACTGAACAAAAAAAAAGCAGTTTGAAATGGTGATGACTATGCTCAATGAATGAACATGTATACGTATGCGTTCGCTTTTCATATTTCTTCTCCGCCTATTTCTCACTGGATTTACTCGATGATCACAATCATAAATCGTTCGTTGCGTGCATTGACTACATTCGAACCTTGATTTCCATCGTTTCAATCAACGTCTGTGTAGTTCTCTCACACGCTGACCAGACATGTATACTAACTAATCATCGATCTATGAATCAATTCAAAGAAACATATGTTGTCTTCCTAGTAGACAAACGATACTTAATTGTTCCACTGACAAGTTTACCGAGAAAAAAAAAAGAGGAAAAAGGAGAAATTATTGTGCTCTTTGAAACGTTGATGATCATCATCTATCTTAATTTATATATGTGCTCGTTGCTGTGACTCGTACTAGTCTAGTCGACATTGATTATTCAAAAAAAAGAGACGAGAGAGAGAAGAAGAAGAAAAAGATCGAAGAACCGGACAATGTTACGTCACGCATCTGTGCAATTTGAGTAAGAAAGGAAAAGAAAGAAAATTGAACGTACATTGACGATGGAATAAGAGTCTAAGAGAAGAATGTCAACCGAAGACAGATAGACAGCTGTGTGTATGTATATGCATCGATCGATGGGTGTGGTTAGACAATTACATCATCATTTAGCTCGTCATAGTCTCAGAAGATTAGTACTACTAGTTGCAATTTTAGACATTTTTTCTTCTTCTTCTTCTTCTTCTTCTTCTTCTTCTTCTTCTTCTTCTTTTTGAGGTTAGAAAGTTTCGTATTCATCTCTACTATTCGTATGCAGATATTTGTATATAAATAAATAGAATAAAAAGAAAGAAAGATTACTTCTATTGACATGAACAACAGTGCTGATGAAAATGTGCTGAAAAAGAAATAGAATATTGACGAACAAGAAAATAAACGAAGTCTTGACATCGATTGATAATTAAATAAAAAAAGATTTTGCTCACTAACATACAAAGTGTAAAGTGTCATTTAATAGAATAAAATCATTATTTTTCTGTCGACAATACACATGCACATATATATACAAACAACTGTCTGATCATAATCTATCAAATACAGAGTGAGAGAAAAAAAGTTTCATAATAAATCAATTAATATACGCATAGATTATATTTAACACTCAGTTGTGTCAGCTAGATTTCAATTTCCTGACTAATATATATATATACATCACACAAATAGATTCATCTCCGCTACTTTGAAGAATATTGCCGGCCTACTTTTACTTACTCACTCACTTCTATTGTGCGAATAACGAGCAACACTCTAATGTCGATGAGAATTTTTTTATATGTGCAATGTAGCCTGTCTTCATTCCTATATTGTCAACGAATGAATGAGTAAGCGAGAGTATGCATGTTTGCTTGCTTGCTGCCGTTCATTTTTTTTTATTCTCCTTCATTCTTTCCCCATTTTTTTGCTCGATAAAGAATAGAATGAAATAAAACTTGGTCTCTCTTCCCGTGTGTCACTCATTGTCGTCCTCTTGTCGTCTGTTCAATCATTTTTCTTCCTTATTTTCAATGAAATCGGTCAGCATTTGTTTCAAACAAACATCTAACGCAAGGTCAACTCATCCGTTCTTGCTGAACGTACTTTTTTTTTACTATTATCCCCGCCTTTTAACAAGATTAAATAGTCTAGAGGAGGTCTTTCAAAAGTAATCATTAGACTTCATAATGACTATGCAAAATAGGATAGTAAATGTGTTTAAAAGAAGATGCAAATTCATGATACTCACCGTTGAAACAGAGAGAGCAAGTGAAAGTGAACAGTAATTATCGATTGCTGACCGCACACTATCCGATGTGTATTTTGAGATTATATATATATATATATATATATATATGTATGTCCTTTCTCTCTCTCTCTCTGCGTCGCTTTCTTTTGCACAGTTTATTGTGTCAAGTAGTTGTTCGGTCAACCATCGAGTGGAATAGAGACAAATTTAACAAAAAAGAAAATGTTATTAAAGTTTGATCGATGGTGCGCGTGTCTTGATTATTATGATAATCAAATGCATAACGATCGTAAGAAAGTGAACACTTTGTTCTACGCAATCGACGATCTATCATATTGAACTTGATTATGTTCGATTCGGTTTTGTTTTACTCGATATATATCTCTCTCTCTCTCTTCGTACTTACTCAATAATCAAGTCTAGACGTACACGGATAGAAGCCGAGAGTGCAATGTCAAATGTACACACACACGTGTAGAAAATCTAAACGAGAAGCTAATCGTTAAAGATGATTGTTTATTTGTTACTCAACAGGAGATATTCAACGATCAACTATGTTAAGATTAAACATACACATAAAGAAGTCAAAGAAAAAACAATAACCAATGTAAATGGCAAGACAAAAAATTTATTATTGTTTAGATAATCACAAACAGAAGCTATAAAATAACGATGAAAGTAATGTGTTAACTAGATTCGTTTGATTGCACAATCGAATGTTGACAAAATAATAATCAGAAAAACGTCAGAGAATTTCCGTTTTCTGTCTTTCAAAAGAAAAGAAAACCTTTACATAAATAATCAATAATGTTCCATTGAATGTTTGACCATCATCGAACTAATGAGTTAAATCGTATGTAAAAAAAAACGAGAAAGAAATGGTATCCAGCTGTCGTCCGATGTGCAGGATAATCAAGCATACATTTAGCAATATTTGCTCGAGAAGAATCTCAAGGATGTACTTGTATTCAATACAAAATCATTAAGATAATTGTTTATGACAAAAAATCAACGAGTGAAAACGACAATGAAGTCAATGTGTGCTTTTATTTTATTTGAAATAAATACAATATTCATTGTCTCACAACACAATTATTAAACTAACGAGAAGAACAAAAATGACTAGACAGTAGAAAAAAAAGAACTGTACTTATGCATGTCTTTCGCTGTTTTCTTTTTTTTTATAATGATCGAAATATCACATAAGTAGCAATAACAACCAGATGTGATGCAAAATTAAGTTTCGACCATTTATCAAGAACATGTCGCCATGAATAACCAATTGTTTCTTGTGAACTTCCATCGAATAATTGTCCCAAATAGGTAAGATGCCACAAACTGAGAAGACATAAAAAAATATTAACAATAATTGTTAATGGATGCCAATATGTATATGCATGTTTATCGCATGATGAACGCGATGAACATTGACGAGCTGCAACACATGCATCGAGTATGTGCGCTAATTTACGTCGAAAACCATATTCAACATAGGCAAATAAGCCAATGGAAAATAAAACAATCGATAATTGAAAATTGAAACCATGCAAAAGTGCTGAAGCGAGATAGGTGAGAAGAATCGAAAGAAAATGACCGTATTGTTGTTTCATTGGCATGTAAACATAGATCTTCAGCCAGTAATGCATTGGTATATTCCAATTAACGACGACATCGACAAGTGAACGAGGAATTTCGATGTCAATTGGCTTGACAATTGATGATAAATGATTTGGTGTTGTTGTTGTTGGAAGTACTGATGATGATGATGAAGAAGAATTGATGAGATTCGATCGAAGAGATAGTTTTCGTTTGGTTAAAATCGATTGATTATTTGTAAGAGATTTTTTTGAATGTCGTCGATGAATATCTGAATGTTCAATTGTTGGAATAGATTCGAAATCATGCTCTGAATTTGCATTTATCTGACAAAATTCGTTTGATTGATGATCGTTGTTCATCTGTTGTTTTCGTATTTTAGCTTGTTGAACAAAAATCGAATAATTTCGATATTCATTTGCATCGAATTCTAAGCCACTTATTTGTCCACAGAGTTCACCAATAAAACAAACGCAGTAATGACTAAAACGATAGGATAATGCTTGAAAATAAGCAATACGCCAACCGTTCGACGAAGATTCTTGATCATTCGATGAAAAGAAATAATTTCGAAGAAACCAATCAGTTAAACATGTCGAAATCAGAAGACAAAATGCCACACGAAGAAAATAATACGTGCCTTTGGCTAATTCGAAGAAATCGATTTTTTTCATGGAATAATTCGATGAAAAATAACGAATATAATTGTGATAGTTCATCCATGGACCGAAGATTGTATTATGTATCGAAAGAATATAACTGAAAAATTCGATAGCCGTCGGATAGACAATCGAATCGTTTGTATTCAACGAAGATTGATGTTCGAAATAGGCGTAATCAATAGCAAGAGAGATCATTTTCATCATAATACACATTTGTACACCTCGAATAGTATGCCATTTGTCGGAATCGATTAAGAAGAATTCACAAGCGAGAACGTAAATAATCGAAAAACAAACAATGATACATGTCAAATAATTTCGACATTTATCTAAACATAATTGTAGAGCTGCATAAGCTAAGACGATGTAGGTAAGAAGAAATATCGATTGAAAATGAAAATAATTGTAGAGAATAAATATACTCGAACAAATTTGAATTAAATGTAATGTTCGAGAGGAGAATAATTTCGAGAAATAAATAAGACGAAATAGACAACAGAAAAATATAATCCACGATAGTTGATTTACTAATTGAGAAAGAGCTGGTGACATACAATTTTCTGTGAGATCAATCAATGAATAGACTAATGACGACGAAGAATCGGATGGAAATGAGTTCGTTGATAGAAGACTATCGTAGATTTGATTTGAATTCGATGGAGATAAGGATGTTAATCGAATGTGTTCGTTATCAAAATATTGGTCGAAATCAGATGATGGTTCGATACTCGATGCTAACCAATCATTATAATTCCAAATCGATGGATCTTCTTCATCGTAATCATCATCGATATTATCAAGAAAATAGGACATATCTTCATCAATGACATTCATCTGAAATACAACTGAGTGCGTATATTTACTATCACCGTTATACAACGTACAATGATGAAAAAAGAAAAGAAAAGAAAAGAAAAGAAAAGAAAAACGAAAGAGTTTATTATGCATTTTCCTTGATCGATGTAGAGTTATGCTCTATTTGCCAATTCTTCGGTAGCAATCGTTTGAAAATCATTGTACAGATTTAATAATGCTCCAGTATTTACATTTGTATCGGCAGCAATAATGAAAACAAGTGGTGGAACATTGTAGGTTATGATTTGACGTGCAGACCAATATGTGACGATGGTTTTCAATTTCTTTAAATTCATTCGTTGACTTTGATCTTGTAATGTTTGTGCAGACGGAATAATCGTTTGCAGATCGAGTTGATCGACAGCTTCAGCTGTTGGTAATTTCAAAATTGGTGCACCATCTTTATCAAGAACTAGGACAGCTTCAATGCCATCAATATGAGCGAATAATTGCGGCAATGTCATATTCTTCAAATAATCAATAAATACAGATAGTTGTAGTAAAAGTATGCGTATAGATAAAATGAAGAAGAGGGGAAAAAAGAGTTCGCCATACTCCATCTATTGATTGGAGTATTCCGATATACAAATGAAGAACAAACAGATGAGATGTCGCTGAAGATTTATATTGGATTTTACAAGATCACATTATAAGACCGTCAAAGTAAATATATCAATTAGATACATAAATTTCGGTTTCAGACTCTCAATAAAATCATCGTATGAACAGAAAACTTTCGATATGAGTCTCTTCTGAGAACTCAACGACATCATTTGACCTATAAATCCGTTTTGATATTATTTTATATTTAGAAGTAAATAAATTAATCATTGTCTAGTCTATATGGAAGGAAACTTTTGTCGTTCTCTGTTCTATAGAAAAGAAAAATAAATGTTTACGTCGAGCGTCTCTGTGTTCATTGAGTCGCCTATTACATTGGTTTAATTTGGACTAGAAACAGAATCCAATTCTCCACCAATAAACTAGTTTCATAACGACTGCGTATGGCTTAGCTGTTTATAAATACTGAAGAAAAGAAAAGAAAAAAATCTTTTCTCTCCTCGTCTAGTTTTCAGCTAGAATATTGTTGATTTTCTCAGACACACGACGACATTGAAAAACATACTATCAAGTGTTTATGTAAATTCTCAGAAAACTTCTTTTTTCTTTTTAACTCGTCAGTCATTCTCTGTTTAACTAAAAGTAGGTTAATCATATTTAATAAACGTATTATCACATCAGTACATGTTCTCGAATAGTTTAAGTACAAAACTTCACTATAGCTAAGATTTTTCTCTTGTAAACTATTGCAAAAGATGTCACTTTTCTTGTAGATCTAGAAGAAAGATTTTCCATTTGTTTTGTTTATTTTACAATGCCTCCAAATAGTGAAACTAATTATCAACTATTAACAACAACACCTCAACTACCAATTAATGTTCATACAACTGATCGTTTGTATTTATATATCAATGATCAATGGTATGACTTAACTCAATGGCAAAATATTCATCCAGGTGGACGAGAAATTCTTCAAAATTTAAACGGTAAAGATGCAACCGATGCATTCTATTCGTTACATAGTAATGAAGCTATCGCACGTTTATCTCGTTTAAAACCATGTTCGTCGAATCAAATACCTTATACACTTCCTTATATCGAGCCAAGTCGACTCGAATTATCATTCCGACAATTACGTCAACATTTAATCGACGGGGGTTATTTCAATCGATCACTATTTTGGGAAGTTTTCTATCATCTTTCAGCGTATTTCTTATGTTTATTCGGTACATTCTGTCATTTTTATTGGCATTCAACGCTTCTAGCTATACTAATCATCGGTTTCGGCATGCAACAAGCCGGTTGGATCGGTCATGATTATGCTCATGGACGAGGCACATGGATGCGTTGGTTATGTCGAACATTATCCGGTTTTATCAATGGATTTAGTCCGACATGGTGGTCACACAAACATAATACTCATCATGTTTATACAAATACTCTTGGTATTGACACCGATGTAGCCAATGATCCGATATTTCATTTATTTTTTCCATCACATGAAAAAGATGTTTGGTTTCGACGTTTTCAACATATCTACTATCTGCCTGTTTATTCAATTTTATATTTCAGTTGGCGTTCACAATCGATTCAACATTCGATTCGTACACTGAACTATCTCGAAATCATCTTTATGATACCCGGTTATATTTGGCTTTACATCTTAGGTTGGCAAATTGCTCTCGGTTCGATTCTTGTCGGTGGTTTTCTCGTTGCAGTTATCGTTACAGCAACTCATCAAAGTGAAGAAATGCTAACTGATTGTAATCATTCTTTTGTTGAAACTCAATTTTTAACAACATGTGATGCACGATGCGATAATTTCTTTATGGAATGGTTGTGGGGTGGTATGCAATATCAACTCGAACATCATTTATTTCCAACCATGCCGAAATATAATTATGCACGCGTTCGACCTATTGTTCAACAATGGGCAAAGGATAATCAAATTAATTATCGATGCGAAAGTGTTTGGTCGATTTGGCGTCGAAATTATCAAACATTAAAACTTTATGCAAAGAAGAAAAACTTTTAACTAAACTCGATTCACGGACTGTTTTGTCATTTGAATGTAACATCGTTGTATTTTGTTAGTCAAACTATAGAGTTTCAAATAAATCGATTTTATAGCATAACGAAATATTTGTCGGGAATGATTTTGTTGATATTGAGTGTTGGTTTTAATATTAAACGAAGAGGATCGAAATCAGAAAACGATTTGCCAAGAATGCCAATGTTTTGTTTTAATTCAAAATGAATTTCAGGAAGAGATTGTGATGAATCATTTAATGGATTCGTTGGAATAGGTAGGATTGATATGTTTTTATGGAATGATGAGCTAAATCTCAAAAATCAAAATCATTTCGAATACAGACATAAATTTACTTCAATAAACGTGGGATTGTTTGACGTTCTTTTTCGTGAGTTTTCTTCTTTGGTTTGTAATGTTTGTCTTCAACAAGTAATTGATTTCGATTCTTCATTTGTTTCGTTAAAATTCCTCGAATACGATTTCGACGTTCAAATACAGATAATTGATGTTTTCGATCATAAAACGACGATTGATCTTGATTTTCCTCTAGAGATTAAAACATATCTTTTAAAAATGCTTATCGACCACTAAGATTTTAACCTAATCTAAGAAAAACAATAATAATAATAATTATTATTATTATTCGTTCTGTGTTACCGAGGAAACTCTCGAGCTAAGAACTGTGTACAATCGATTTTGGATAGTTCTTCTTCGTTTACTTCCACCGAAGGAATTTTTAATACATCAATATCACCACCAGCGCGAAATAATCTTTCGAAGTATGTCAATCAATCGAAACATTCAAATTCTCTCTCTCTCTGTCAATTACCGAGCTAATTCAAGTCGAATCGATTCGAAATTTTCTCGATAGAATGTAATCCAAATAAAATAACTCGAAAATATCCAAAGTGATTCATAGATTGTTCGATCAAGATTATCACACGAATAAAAAAGACTAAATAAAATAGATCTCTGCTTGTGTTTTCTTCTTTCGAACGAACGATCTTTGTTACTCTCCATTTCGCATGTGATGATAATCTTTTAAATCAATACCCAAGAGTAAGACAGCATATTTCGAAGCTAATTCATGAAGAGAAACGAGCAGATGAGCGTAGGATATTCGGATTCGAGACTTTTCCGATTCGGAACGATCTCTTCGAGAGAAAAAATGAAAATTATCTTTCGAATTTTTTCTATTACATATGCTTTCCAAGTTCTGGCGCAGCATTATTCATCGTTTCAAAAAACCAATAGAAGTAATTCAATAGGTACAAGAGAAAATCCTGAACCGGCGGCGTTCTATTCAATATAAAATTTGCCATTTTTTTCAAATAAATATCCTTTACTGAAGATAATCTTCGAATACAATTGGAATATAGAATATTTCACTCATTAAATTTAATGATGCTTCTAAAAAGAAGAACTGAAAGGAAAAACACTATTGTGAAATGAACTAACGAATAACATCGACAAGTGAAATTGTATGATTATCTTTTGTTTTAACTATCTTTTGAAATGGCCGTGATTGTTTTCGATAATGAATGATTCCGGTTCGAATATCGATTTTAAGTTTATCGTTTGTTTTCAAACGCTTATCGTTCAATGTTCGATTTCGATTCGAACTAATTCGAAATAAATCTCATTTATTAATATCATTATTATTCATACCTTTGATAAATAAGTTCTCTTGTCGTTTCATCCCACATCCATCGCCCATCAAACGGAATAGATAATAACTCGAGATAAAAATCTCTGATGCTTATCTCGATTAATCAATCACCTACTTGATTAGTACATATCGCGTTCGGTACATCTGAATTTGCAGTCATTGATCAAAACTGAGATTTAGCAAAAGAAAACAGCGCATTTTTAGAATTGATTTTCTTGTGAATAAATAAAAGCAGACAATGACAATCTTATTTATATACAATTACAATAGTTTAAGAAGAAACACACACACGCACACCGAGACATTCGAGAAGAAACAAAAAAAAAAAGAAAATTTATTGTTTGTTTTTTTACATCACTGTTCTTGGGCTAGTGTTTTGTGTTTAATGATCAATATTGTACATCGATAATTTCATCTTGATCATCGTCTTCATGTGACGATGAGATTTCAGCGCAGATTTCTTCACTAGCTGTACTACTACTATTTGCTCTTGTAGTTGTAGTTATTTTAAGATGTTCAGTTGATTGATGATTCGTTGTTGTTGTTGTTGTGGATGATGATGATGGAATATCATGAGTTTTTGAATGTTTGGATAAATGATCCGAACGCATGAAACGTTTTCCACATTTCGGACAAGCGAAACGTTTTTCACCAGTATGTGTACGTAAATGACGTTGTAATTCATCTGAACGTGTAAAAGCTTTGCCACAGAATAACCAATGACAACGAAATGGACGTTCGCCAGCATGCCAACGAAGATGCGCTTTTAAATGTGATGTTTTGCCGTAGATTTTCTTGCATATATGACAAATATGTTGACGTTTCGATGCCGATGAATCCGAAAGGAGATTATTCGATGGTTGATTGATACAATTCGGACAACGACAACGTTTACATCGTCGTGTTACCGAACCGAATAAACTCGATGAATGTTCATTGACACTCCACCATTTATCAGATGATTGTTTTGATGATGAATCTTTACGTGATATCGATGGTAGTCCTGGCGGTAAGACCGATGGTAATAATGGCGTTCGAAATGGTAATGAAATTGACGAAGATGATGGTGAAGGTGAACTTGAACTTGATGAACTTGAATTCAACGAATTCGATGATGAATGTGTTGGAGATGTTGCTGATGAGAGTAGAGCTGCAAATGCTTGTGAATGAGATGGAGGAGGTGGTGGCGGTGGAATCGATGTGAGAAAATCAACTGTATTGAAAGGAAAACGTGCTTGTAATAATTGTAAAGCTTTATGACGAATCATTGCTTCGGTATGTAGACGATCTAAAGGCGACCATGATGATGGTATTTGTATTGTTGGTTGTTTTTCGATGTTTGTCGTTGAATTCGAACGAGGATTTAAAGGTATAGGACGAGCAATAGTTGGATACGACATTGTGTTATTTATTCGATCCTAAATGATAAATGAAATGCTAAGTAGAAAGAAATCTTTGAACGAGTAATTGAACGAATCGGAAATGGTAATACAATGATTACTCATTTGTCTATCAATCATGCGCGTATACACCCGCCTTTTTTGAAGTTCCATCACCGAAGAAATAAATATATATATACGCGTATATGTTTACGATCTCACGCTTTTATTCTTCTTCAAGTGGCTCGCGTCATGAGTAACAAGCCGAAAAAACGGATAGTGGGTGGGGAATAAAGATCAAAAGTAGGATAGAAGCAAATCGAACTGGATACGCGTATCAACTAATTTAGCTTGAACTAAAATAACACGTGGATATCTGTTTTGTTGTCTTTGGCTCATTATCCGATGCCGACATACTTAACTATGATAATCTGTCGGCAAGTGGTCCAATGAGTTACTGTTTCGTTTCTTCATCTTCTTTTATTTGAAGATGACGAGTTGTTCAATGTTCGGGTTAATATCAACTTAATTGGACAACGTGAACAGCTCAACTGTTTATACGTCACAATGAGATAAAGTAACGGTGTGTGTGTGTGTGTACACATACAATTGATGATTAGTATGCAAATTGAAGACAGCTTCTAGCTATCAACTGACTATTCGTTTGATCACAATGATGATTGAGACCAGACGGAGACGGACGGGCGGACGGTTAGTCTACTTGCCCAAGGACTCATTTCAAAATGAATTAAGTGTCATTAATCGAAAAAAGATTTTCGAACTCGTTAAGGAAAAAGAAAAATTGTTACCTACCATAATCGAGTTAGTGGGCGTGGAAGACAAGTTATTATGTGTCGGAATGAGAAATGGATGAGCCAAAAGAACCATTCTATGTTGTCTCTAATTCGTTTGAATCTAGCTTATACACATTCTCACTCTCAAGTCGATATATTTTCTCTATTTCTCTCTTTTTCTCTCTTTTTTCGTCGTTTTTAGCTATTTTTTTTTCAAGCAATGTGTATCTATCTCTGACTCCGCCTTTGACACCATGTACAGGAGAAAGACGAGACGGCAATGTCTTTCTTTCTTTTTCTCTCGTTTTTCTCTTTCTCTGCATCGTATTTGTATTGGCCGTTTGAGTAGATAGAAGTCGATATCGACCAATGAGAAACTCTCAGGAAAAGAAAGTAATCGACTTTCGAACACGCGCTTAATTTAAAGGAGAAGAAGAAAACAAAAAAAGTACTGCGTGTGCAATCGAATGGACCGGTGTTGATCAAAGGAAACAAAAACTTAATCTCGATTCGATCCTTTTCTTTGAATTGTCCGGTGTGTATTGATTCAAATAATCAGTCGTCGTCGTCGTCAACAACAAGAAGATTATCGAATAGTCTATATGTACAAATAGAAGGTTAAAATAGTTAAATCAAGAGATTTTCATGAAACTTTGTCTTTCCATTTCTTTGACGCGCGTTAATGTACTTTAAAAGAGAAGAGGGAAAAGTTCAAACGAGAATAGCGACGCACAAACAAACGTATATGAAGTGCCGGCAGCTATTTTGCTTTTCTCGTTTCCATATATACATTGAAAATGTTCAGATTAGATTGAAAGGCATATAGTATATATGCAAACGAACGTGTGTGTGTTCGATCGTCTACATTTTCTTTCTCACTTAGTTTTCTCCTTGATGTGATGAGTGCTAGTGAGTAGTCGATTTCAAAGACGAACAAATATAAACAATCGGCAATTGAGTGTGAAATCGCGCACAAACGAGTACTGAGCTAGTGCCGTCCACACAAATCAATAATTTATTAGGGGTGAACGAGAATGAAACGGACAACTGAAATCAACGGTGTTACAGTTAGGTGGTGTCACTTGCATGTCACATTTAAAAGTGAAAAAAAAGGGGACGGTCGGTCGGTCGACGGTGTGATCTTCAAAAGAATCCATTTGACACATATGTTGTGAATGCAGACATAAGCATACATTTTCAAATTAGACCGATCGTCTTTACGATCGAGTTTGATTGCTTACGTGCGCACTCTAGTCAAGCCTATTATCATCATCATCATGATCACTCGTTCTTTGGTGTTCAAGCATGCATGCGTGCGTACAAACAAAACACGTGCGAAAACGGAAAGTTGTATCGTACGTATGTCGATAAGAATATGTACATACTTGAACTAATCATAATTATCACATTATTATTTCAATGTCGGACGTTGTCTTTGAAGACGAAATGAATTTACCACACCCTAAATTCTCAATTGTCTCCGCTATTTAAAGTACATGCGCATGCGTGCACATAGTCAAGGTGTGGAAAATCGGATTGATCGGTTAGAACTCAAGGGATTTTATTTGTCTACTTTGATGAGATAGATAAAATGAAGGACAAAAATTGGCTCGGCATTTCTTTTTTTTTTCTTCGATCTTAATGAAATAAGAATGTTCGTACAAACAACGGAAATTCATTCGTGCTTGAAAGATTCTAAACAATTTGCTCGTAGAAGAAAGTAGACGTGCTGTTCTGATGTCAAACAGAGATGTTCGTTGATTAGTTCATTTGCCCGGCCCTCATCATCATCACAGTTAGTTTGTCTATCTATCTATCTATTTATTCTGCATGAATCAAAGTTTTCTTTTTTTCATCGTCGGTTAAATCATTAAGATCAATGGTTTCTCTTCATTGATCAGCAGGAGGTCTGACATACACGTCTTGTTTGACTCTCACTTGTCTGTATAACTAGCCTTTCATTCTCTCGTATTGTTTTTTGTCTATATTTGTGTATGCGTTTGTTGAAACAGGCGGTTCCAATCACGCCTTTCGTTTTGACCCCAATGGGAGAAGGCCAATCAAGACAGGCGGCATAAGATAAAACGGTGAACAGCACTACACAAACATACCCTCGCCCTTTCACATTATCATCATCATCAATAACCTCAGCAGCAGCAGCAGCAATACTAGTAGTAGTATTCTCGTTATTTCTTTCTTTTTTTTTGTTTCATTTTGACCACTATATTAGTGAACACTTGAATGAAAAGAAGATTACAATCTAATGATGAAAAGCGCTTGAATCAAAAACACTCTAGGTATTCAAGTTTGAGATAATGACATTTCAATATTGATGACCCTGAAAAAATTCATTCATTGGGTTTTTTTTGGATGATGTGTTGTCGACTAGGTCCGAATAAGAATAAAAAAAAGAGGAAACTATCGATTCAGTGAACTGGCAGCAATCGATTGGATTAGGTATGCCAGGTTTTGATTGTTTTATTTCATCGTCGTCTCAATTTCAAAGTGCATCCTCTCCTTCTATTTCCACTTGATTAACGTCGGTGCGAACGTTTCAACATCCGATTTGAATTTCCCTTTTCTATTTCTTTTGAATGCCATTATTCATTGGCACTTATTCGATCGGATGTGCAATCTCTAACGAGCATACAAATACCTACCGTCTAAAGTACATTAAGCAACGAAAACGAGCGGCAACATGTCTTTCTTTTTCCTTCGTTGATATTTCCAACGTCTATCAACACTAGGCACACTTATCATACTCGTCACTACCTGTCGTATCCGTCGTGCGCCTACGACGTATGATTAACGATATGTGTCTTCCGACAAACAAAAAAAGAAACAAGAGATCAAGGGAAAGAAAGTATTCATCACCGAAATGCTTTCTCAAAGACGACTACGAGGATAAAAAAGATTATACAAGTCGAAGCAAATGATCGGTCGTTTATCATTTTATGCTTGGATAATAAGACAGTCAGAGATTTGATCGAATCGATTTATTGGTTGACTTACAAGAATATGTTTTCAATAAATCAATACTTCGACTTTCTTAATATTGAGTTTGATTAGGTTTCACGAATGTTTATAAAACGTGCAAATGAAATCAAATTGAATGCAAATGATATAATACACATCAAAAAGTTCAATTGACAATCGCTTTTATGCGTTTGTGTGTATTGAAATAAGATTCATTTTGAACTGTTATTTATTCAAGGTACCGCCCTTCTCATGATGATTGAGCTTGTCAAGAAGTGTGATATCTCACGCTCGTGTTGTTGTCTCTGATTTCTATTTTTGTTCTTCTCCTTGAACGGATCATTTCGTCTATCGGCATGTGCTTTGTTCTATCTTTCGAATGTGTAAATGAGAGCGGCTTTGACATGACAATACGAATATCTAGTGTCTCTAACACACCTTCAAACAACTAATCATCCTCTTTATTTATCTAGAAAATGTTAAGTACCGACATGTAGATCGATTCAAATGAATCTTTAGAGGAAACAAAAAGAATCGATATTCTGTTTTCAATGATCGATGATGATGACGAGAAATAGTGACATTAGTTTCGAGCTCTTTGATGTTTATGAGCAAGATATATATTTTATTTTATAACATACGATGATCACAAAAAAAATGTCGGTCAGGTTGCTCTACAAAAAGTGAATCGAAATAAAGAAAGATGGAGAAACAAATGCAAAGGAAAAACATACATGATGATTGTTGTTTGAGTTCTAGATGAGCTTTTTTGATTTTTAAATAGCCTACTGGAGCGATTGGATCCGATGAACTAACAATCAATTCAACTTGATCACTAAAAACAGATATAATCAGAAGTTTTTAATTTCAGTATCATTTTCAATTTACAGAACAATTCGTTGACGTTTAAATAGACAACAGTCTAATGTTAAACTTTCGAATTCACCACCTTCACCACAAACATTAATACCATATTTTTCTGCCTACAAAAAGCAAACAAAAACTACAATTTCATCATCCAACAAAAATTCAACAAACCAATTTGAATAATATAGGTCGCATTTCTGCAAGAGTCTTGCCGAGATGTTCTTTTGGAGATAGACCTGAGTAAACATAGAATTCGTTCAATAGTTTATTACATTTCTTTTTTATTACCAAGAGCAGCTGTTTTTATGAGAATAGCTTCCATTCCTGAATCGATCATTTCACTGAGTAATTCTTGTTGTTCACGTCGCCATAAATACGCGAGAACTTTGAGATTCAATCGTTGACAACTATACAATAGAACAAAAAAATGCAATTCAATAAGTAAAAAAATGAAAATTTACATATTTGCTACACGATTATTCTGATATTCAGAAAAGATAGCACCGACAGACACGGCTTCAATATCGTGTTTTTCCTGTGGTTGAACAAAAAAAAACATTTTTTTTAATGCAAAAAACCGAAGTTAAACATTTCAATTGACTTTGATTTGAGAAAGAAGTTCATAGAGATCTTCAACTTCATCACCATCAACCGGTTGCTCATAGTCTTTTTCCGTTGTTTGCGCATTGCCTTTGATTTCAGCCCGATAGAGTGGCAATTCCATTGCTTTAGCAAATAAATCAATGATTTCATGTCCAACACTCTGATACATATAACTATCGAGTTCATCTATCGAATAAATACAAATTACAATCGAAAGAGAAAAAAAACAATCTTTGCATTTCTCAAACCAATATCTTTTCGTGGATGTAGATTTCCTAAGGCAACGATTTCGTGACCATTTCGGACACATTGAATCATGTTATAAGTACTATCTTTTCCACCGCTAAATCAAAAGTATTCTTCAATTAAATTCAAAATACACAATTGATTGTTTCACCTAATCAAAGCAACGACACGCATGTTTGAAAATAATCTGTAAGAAAAAAAACGAATTCGTAATCATTTTTCAGTTTAACAAGAACATTTATTCGAGGAATCGGAATTCTTTTTATCAGTAAGTCGAAATGAATTCAGAAAATTTGCAGTAACAGCATTGTATTTTTCACGTATGATTGCATTGCGTGCAGCTGTTTCGAAAGCTTTTTCGACGTTGCTATCTCCGTTGGATGGCGTTTCGAAATACGGTATATCATCTCTTTCTATAAGAATAAAATCGATTTAGAATAAAGATTTCTTTTTTTTTATTGTTTTTCAACCTCGACACCAGTTTTCTGCAGTTTCACGTTTAACCACACGATTGTCAAGTTCGATTCTATTTCCGATAACCTATGAACGATTATGACGTATGAAATATTGTCAGAATCAATCAATCTACATACAACAAATGGGTAATTTTCTGGATCAGCTGGGTCAGCTTTCTACAACAGAGAGAAATAGTCAAATTTCGTTTGAATAATAACGTTAGCGTACAATCAAAAGTTCATCTCTCCAACGATCTAATGATTTAAATGACTCCGCTGATGTTACATCGTAAACAAGTATACAACAATCTGCACAACGATAGAACGTAACTCCTAAACTTTGAAAACGTTCTTGACCGGCTGTATCCCAAATCTGAACAAATATTTCACTCCATTTCTCGTTATTTAAACATTCGAATGTACTTGCAACGTCACAGATCGACCATCGATTTCTAAATCTTGACTTATATAGTTCATTGTGTCTGAGTCTGTCTGCTGCTGTTGTTGTTGTTGTGATGCGTAATATTGTAATAATTGATCTTTTCCAACATTAGCATTGCCTTTGAATACAATCAATTCGATTTGTCTTTCTCTGAAAATATCCTACCTACGACAATTACTCGTAGTATAAGTTTTGTTGTTTCGGCCATTTGAAAAATTTACGTTGGCAAAGTGACAATCGTTATCTCTGTTGTTGCTCTTTTCTTCTCCATCGTATTCATAGGCACATGAGTAACATCTATTTACTTGGCAAATTCAGTACGAATTTTCACAAAATCTCAAATCTATAAATCAGTCAGACATTTCATTGCTAATAAATTCGATTTTAATTTAATATTTAACAGCAAAACAAAAAACATTTTGAATAAATGCGATGTATATACAAGCTCAAAAGAAAATTACAATGAATCATCGAGCACCAAAATATAAATCTGTTATTGTTGTTGTTATTTTCTAGGTTTTCGAAATTACAAAGTATAGGATAAGACAATTTTTCGATTTTTATGCATTATGTATATAGATGTAATGACAAGAAGAAGTAAAAAAAAAAGAAACGCAAAAAGATAAAAAAAAATGAACGAAAATTTCTTGATTGGATTCGATTAACATGCGCATTTGTTGTTTTTCTCCGGTTGACCACTTTCAGGAATTCGAATTGGCTGAGCAAAATCAGGTGTCGAATCGATATCTCTTTCGCGTGCTAATGCATTACGTGCAACAGTTTCGAATGCTTTTTCCACATTGATTCCTTCTTTAGCTGATGTTTCGAAATATGGAATGCTGTTTTTTTCTAAAATATACAATCGATATTCGATATTTTGTTCGATAATCGAGCAACAATTTTACCTCTACACCAAGTTTCGGCTTTTCGCGGTTGAACCTAAAAAAACAAAATTCAAAACCAAATTTTTCGAAAGAAATTCGATTGTCCGTAACAAACCGTTCGACCATCGAGATCAACTTTGTTACCAATAACCTACAAACAAATTCAACTAGTTTACTAAATAAAATTCTTCAATAAAAACGTACAACAAATGGAAAATTTTCTGGATCACGTGGCCCGGCTTGCTACAGAAACGAAAAAAGAAACATCGAATTAATAAATTTCGATTGAACATACGATAAGAAATTCATCTCTCCAACTATCTAAAGATTTGAATGTGCTAGCTGACGTGACATCATACACAAGTACACAACAGTCGGCGCCACGATAGAAGGCTACGCCTAAACTTTGAAAACGTTCTTGACCGGCTGTATCCCAAATCTATTTGCAACAAAAAAAGAATTCGAAAGATCGTTTATTTTCTTGTCCTAACCTGCATTGTAACAAGACGATCGTCGATTTGAACTTCTTTAGTCAAAAAGTCAGCGCCAATAGTTGCCTTATATTGGTTGGAAAATTTATGTGAGACAAATTGTCCCATTAAACTTGTTTTTCCGACACCGCTGTCACCTGCAAATTATCAATGATTTTTCGTTGATTCAGACAAAAAAAAACGGCCAAGTCTCGAATTGCCTACCTAAGATGATCACTTTAAGTAAAACCTTTTTTCGTCCGGCCATTTGGAGGTGTTTTGTAAGAACAAATGATATGTAAAATAGCAAAAGAATTATATCTAAAATACAACGAATGTTATCTTAATTCGTATCTGTTTTTTTAATGAAAAAGAAAACGAAAAGTTTATTCTTCGTCATTGAGACACGTAACTATTTATTTATTTACTCAGTTGATTCAACGAGCAATCTTTCAGGATTTTCGTTCTTTCGTTGCATATCATTTGCCTTTTTCTTTTCATTATCTTCTTCGTTCTTTTTTTCATTTGGTCGTTCACAATTCGATGGGCAAAGTCTAAACACCTGACTTTCACTTTGAGTCGAAATTTGAAGATAATAAAATACAAGAATTTTACAAAAATGAAAATAAAACAAACATTTTTAAGGAGAGAACGAGCCACATGATTCATCGATATCAGCAGACGGTTTTCATTTCCATACGATGTCGCTCTCTATCAGAGTCTGTCAAATTTTATTCTTCAATATTAAACAATATTTCTTTGTTTTTGCATTTTTTGTTTTTTTTTCTTGAATACAGATAAATTACGAACACAAAGAAGAATAAGGACAGCAAAAAAAGAGAAAAAAGAGAAGAATTCATTTATATACGCGTCAACTTTCAGGGAAAATAACAGAGTGATTTTTACACGTGCACGATACAAACAAAGACTCTTATTTTTGTTTTTATATACAATAAACAACCAAACAGGCAAATAATATTTGATACATACATATATTGGTCACGAAAAGAAAAGAAAAATGAAATTTGAAACTATCTGACCCGCGACAAGAGAGACAAGAGAAACTCACTGTATAGGCGCGTATATGAAAGCAAAAAGAAAACAGAAGAAAAGATCTACAGAAAAGAAAAACGAATAAATTGATGATAATAATATGCAAGAGAAAAAAATGTTTGGTATTTTTTGAATTATGATTTATATATGTTTGTTTCTAATCAGTGTGTGCGTGTGTGCATACAGACTACTCATTCTCGTTTGTCATAAATAACTTCGTATAACGTGGCTTTCTTATCACCGGAACCGGTCACGATGAAACGATCATCTTGAGAAACATCGCAGCTTAATACCGACGAACCTTCTTTATTTTCGAATAATTTCGCTCCGTAAGGTGTTTTCCATCCGATCATTTGATTGTCTTTACTCGTCGAAACAAACCATTTGCCTGATCGTGCAAATTTCAATGATAAAACACAACTTTCATGTAAAGTCAAACGATATTTGTCCGGTTTCGATGATGAAACATTTAAAACATCGATTAAACTTTGTTCTAACCCAACAGCTAAATAATCTCCATCTTGAGGGCAATAACCAAGTGAAAATATTTGTGAATCGAATTCGATCTGTTCAATTTGTCGACCTTCACGAACGTCCCAACAACGAACTGTATTATCGAGACCACCTGTCCAAATTCGTAGCCCGTCCGATGTTAAATCAATACAACTTGTGCCATCGGTATGACCTTCGAATTGTCGAACGAGACTTTGATTTTGTATATCCCAAACGAGAATATTCCCGTCGGAACAGCAACCAAAACAGAGTTTTCCATCCGATGATATTGCCAATGCGTAACAAGCGGCAGCTTTCGATTGAAGTTCGCCTTTAGCTCGAATGACTGGTGAAGTCGACGACGAATTCGATGATATCGATGAATTCGAATTGCCACCATCACGAGCTAATGCTGAACCGTTGGGTGTGACCGATGGAGTTAAATTCAGATCCCAAATCGATATATTCGATGCTTCACCACCGATAATCAACGTTCGACCGTCAGGTAAAACTTTCACCGAACGTATATAAGCATCTCGACTCTTAAAAAACGAACAAAATGAGAAAGAGAGTTTCGTCTCAAAAATATTCCTTACTAAACATTCGAATTGTCCAATCGGTTTCGAAATAGTCAACGGTGAACTTCTACCGTTTGTATTATTCGTTTGATGATGTAGACTTTCTTTTAAATCCCAAATTTTGACGCAACCTTTGCCACCTGTATAGATATGTTTGTTCAGATCGGAGATTGTCACTGCGCAAACGACATCGCCGTGCATGAGACTACTGAGGATTCGTGTTTGCCGAGGACAATCATCGCTGTTGAATGCATTCGATGGAAATGTAAACGGTTGCAATGATGTTGCCGGTGGGACGGGATCCGATGAATCGCAATGAAACGAATAATGTTGTTTGGTACCATTACGTTCAACGAGATTTCCGCTCGATGCAGCGACTGTCGACGTTATCGTTTGCAGAGGATTTGGGGTCGAGACAGGTGGCGGAAGATTTTGAGGAATTCGCATGGACGAGTAGAGATCGTTGAGAGCTGCGGTTGGATGAAGTGAACGTGGAGAAAGATGACTCGACGGATTGGAATTATGAGGAGGAAATGCAGCGTTGAGAACAGATGCAGGATTATTGAGACCGGCAGCGAAGGCAGCGAAATTTTCCGGCATGAATGCGCCATATGGACCGAACATAGTAGCTGCTGAATACACACACACACTGATCATTTTTATTAAGAAACAGATTCGGCAAAAGGAGGACGTGATGACATACGAGGGAGTTTAGGCGAATGACGAACACCACTGGTGCTGCTGCTACTACGCGAGCTTGATTTGTTCGTTGAATTTCCACCGGCGCCACTCATCGACAGGTTCGTTGCTGTTGTTATTGGTGCGGAGCCACTTTTTTCACTACCCTACAACGAACGAACGAACGAACGAAATCGATTGATACTTTTATTTGTTTGTCATTTCGATTTACCTTCTGCGAAGGAGTACTACGAGTAGAACCATTGTCACTATGTGGACTTCGACTATTGTCTTCTTGATGAGATTGTTTATGCCGTGATGATGAACTTTGTTTCGAACCATCGCCATTTTCATGCGGCGAACGAGAACCATTTGTCAATACTCGATCGTTCTATGAAACACGATTCATATTATCTTTTTTTGTTTTTGTGCAAAACTTCATTATTTACTTCATTCGAATCATCGACAACTAAATCACCTTCACTTTTATCATCATCACTATCCTATAAACACCGAAATCATCGTGTTTTTTTCTCTTCAGAAACAAAAAAATCTTTCGTACCTCATCACGTTTGAGTTTTTTCGATTCATGAGTATCGAATGGTGATCGACTATGTCCACGATATTTATCATTGATTTGATGAGGAGAATTCGCACTTCGCTGTAGAGAAATATTCTTCGTTAATTTCTAATCGAAATTTAATGAACAGTCTACCTTTTGCGATGCTGCTGCTGCTGCGGCGGCTGCTGCAGCCACAGCTGCCGCTTTCTCAGCACGTTCGAGATTATCTAACGCAAAAATATTCCAATAAAACACCGAACTAATTCAACAAAAATACCTTTTTCATCTTTCAAAAACGCTTGTTGGGCAGCTGCTGCAACGCCTTGTAAAGCAAGAAGACCTGGTGGAAGTCCGCCAGCGCCTGGTAAACCGAATGGTGATGCTGCATGTGCAGCAGTTAGCGCTGCTAAATGAGGAGCTTGACCGTGTCCATGAGGGAACGCTCCGCCTGCACCTTGCGCATGCATTTGTTGCTGAAGAAGAACAGACGCGGATAAAAATAGATTTTTTCTGATGAAAATTATTGAGACATACGCCGATAATTGCATTGAGTTCGGCAACAGTGACCTGTTTGGCACGATCGAGTGTTGCTGCCACTTGATTTTGTTGCTAAACAAATCATATTTTCGTTTATTTAAAATTCAATTTCTATTTTACATCTTGAGAAAGACAGGGAACTATTTGATGACAAATCGCAAGATATCGTTTAGCTAATTCCGATTGTCGTTGCATTTCAACATTCAATCCATAGGACATTTCATAATACTACAATTACACAAAACAAAACTCATTTGAATTTCGATCGAAGAAAATCTATTTTACCATCACATATTGACGATGAACTTCGACCTTTTCTTGTGCTAATTTTTCGCAATCAAATTTTAAACTAAAAACCAAATGTTGTTAATTCTTTAAAAGGTGATTTTTATTGCTTGTTTTCTACCTTTGACACTGTTGTTGTAGAGCATTGAATTCTTTCCTTAATCGTTCGCAATAATCTCCGACACTGAATTCAGCTTGAGATGAACCTTGCGGTCCACTACGTCCTTGAAACATGTTTGCCGATG